>Ga0102943_1000749_pt1 | contig 21229 bp, 18 predicted proteins | sample SalPonC_black_MG_FD_78174 | JGI IMG/M metagenome (GOLD analysis project Ga0102943, IMG submission 78174) | Salt pond soil microbial communities from South San Francisco under conditions of wetland restoration - Salt Pond MetaG... | ecosystem: Environmental > Aquatic > Marine > Intertidal zone >...
ATCATCTAACCTCTTCTCTACATTTTCAACAGTAATAAAATCAGACTGATCCCATTTGATGTTCACGCGGGTATCGTTCATTGCCCCCCCGTGGATCAATGCTTCTGCAATGGATTTATAAGCGTCGTGGTGTTCCACATATTTTCCAACCAGAGCTATTGTAATCTCATCGGTTGGATGTTTTATTTTATCAACAAAACCTTTCCATTTTTTGAGGTCTGCATTTTTTGCGGGCAAATTCAGTTTTTCAATCACCCGGCTGTCCAACCCTTCTGCCTGCATCAAAAGGGGAACTTCATAAATGCTGTCTGCATCGAGTGAAGCAACCACATCCTCATAATCGACGTTACAGAAAAGCGCAATTTTCTTTCGGATTGATTGATCTAATTGATACTCAGATCGGCAAACCAGCAAGTCGGGACTCATGCCACTCTCAGAAAGTGTTTTTACGGAATGCTGCGTTGGTTTAGTCTTCAATTCACCGGCAGCCGCCAGGTAAGGTACCAGTGTCAGATGGATTGAAAGCGTATTCTTCCGTCCCACGTCATACCGAAGCTGCCTCATCGCTTCAATGTACGGTAAACTCTCAATGTCACCCACGGTGCCACCAATCTCAACAATCACCACATCAAAATTTTCTGATTCACCAAGGCCAATCACATGAGACTTAATCTCATCCGTCACATGCGGAATCACCTGCACGGTTTTACCGAGATATTCACCATGCCGCTCTTTCATAATTACGTCATAATAGACCCGGCCGGTGGTGACATTATTCTCCTGCGAGGTTCGGATTCCCAAAAATCGTTCGTAGTGACCCAGATCAAGATCGGTCTCCGCACCGTCATCCGTTACATACACTTCGCCATGTTCGTACGGATTCATGGTACCGGGATCAACGTTGATATACGGATCCAATTTCTGAACGGTTACTCGTAGGCCGCGAGCCACTAAAAGCCTTCCAAGAGATGCACAAATGATGCCCTTTCCGAGCGATGATGTAACTCCTCCTGTTACAAAGATGTATTTAGTTGCCATAGGGTGGGTTGGGGAATTGGTTGATGGTTGAAGGAAAATAGCAGGCCTTTTATTCCCATTCAAACCAAAACCGAAAACAATGCAAAAAACTTATTTATTTAGGCAGATTTGCTTGATATTGATCGGCAACTTCACGTAAAAGGTCCGGTTTGTCAGAAAATATTCCATAAGCTCCCATCTCTAACCACTTTTTCATCTGCTTCTTTTTGTTGACCGTGTAGATCAGATATCTCTTTCCAGCTTCATTGAGTTGAGCACGCCATTTTTTATTCATTTCCGAACTGCTGCAGTGAAAGTAGTCAGCCCCGTAATCTTTCAAGAGTTTAATCGGCCCTCGTCTTCCAGAACTTTTTTTGTGATAGAGTAATCCGGTCAACACTTTCGGTTCTATCGTTTTGATACGCTCAATCGCCCTGTAATCAAAACTGGAGATAATAACGTTCTTTTCCATTCCTGTTTTCTGAACCAGTTCTATAACTTTTTCCTCTACTCCGCCCTCAACCGAATCTCCAACCGATTCTTTTTTAATTTCGATGTTTACCATAATTTTGCCTGATGCCCACTTCAACACCTGTTCAAGCGAGGGTATCTTCTCCCCCTTGTATTGTATTGAAAACCAATTACCGGCATCCATTTGATGAAGTTCATCATACAGAAAAGACGAAACCAACCCTTTTCCGTTGGAGTGTCGATCGAGCTTCGCATCGTGAAAAACCACGGGTATCCCATCTTTCGAAAGCTGAACGTCCAATTCAATCATATCCGCTTTCATTTTATGGGCCAGTTTAAAAGCCGCCATGGTATTTTCAGGAGCATATTTGCTGGCACCACGGTGAGCAATCATCAGGAATTTTTTATCAAGATGAGACTGAAGAGTTGAACGCGACATAGATCGATCTGTCAGGAAACCGATGATTCGGAATCAAGACTTTGCTTCAAATAGTTTGCCAGTTCTTCAATCTGGTTTTTTTGCCAGTAGAGAAGCACAACATTGAGCACAAAAATAAAGGCAAGAATATAATACACCCATTCCGGAAACGGACGATATCCAACGAGGTATCCATATGCCAAGCCGGTGATCACGACTACATTGAAAATTATCTGGATCCATTTAGATCGATGCTTGTTTTTCAGCTTGTCGATCTTATCCTCATCCGCCAAATCTTCGTGTTTTCGAAGATGAACTCTCTCGTAAACCTCAAAACGTTCTTTTTCATCCATATCAGTTTGGAGAATTGTTAATTTTGAGAGTCTACAACTCGGCGAATTGCCTTGTTGACCAACGTATCGAATGATTCATAAGACGATACTACCTGGTAAATCAGGAAACCACCCACCATGCTTGATATACTTCCAAGCAGGGTAAGTACAGCCGAAATCCAAAGTGGTGTTATAAATCCTAAAATGGTTATACTTACCAGTGTTAAACCGCATAGAATTGAAAGAACTCCTGACAGTAGCGGTATAAACGTATGAATATTCGACAGCAGCGATGTCAGTCGCCCTAGTAGTCCATTCTTGGAGTTGCTAACTTGGAGTTGCAAATTTTTATAAGATGGGGTTGTTTTTTTAGGTTGATCTGTCATTAGATTATATCTTTTCAAGCACCACTATTAAAGTACGAAGTGTTCATCATTAAGAAAAGTTTTTGAATTCATTGAACGAATCAAACGAATTTATTTACGGAAGAAATCCTGTTGAGGAACTGCTCAAGAATCGGGCAGATGAGATAGAAAAAATTTATATAAACAGGAAGCTTAATAAACAAACTTTCTCCACTATTTTGTCTCTTGCTTCTGATAACCGTGTTCCTGTTGCTGAGGTTCCCGGATCTAAACTTTATGAGTTAGTCGGGAAAGTAAATGACCAGGGAATCGTTGCTGCCATCAGCCAAATTCAGTATGAAGAATTTGAAGATTGGCTGGAACGGGTTGAGCCTAATCAAAACACGGGTATTTTATTGCTTGATGAGATTGAAGATCCTCATAACTTTGGCGCAATTTTACGAACTGCTGCCGCCTCCGGTATGGATGCAGTAATTGTACCTAAACACCGGCAGGCACCGGTCAGTGCAGCAGCCTATAAAACAAGTGCCGGAACCGCCGGACGCATTCCAATTGTACGGGCTGTTAATCTAAACCAGGCGATTTTGAAACTGAAAGACAACAAATTTTGGATTGCCGGCCTGGATATGGATGGAGACTCTTTACTCTGGGAACAAACCTTTGACGTACCGATGGCTTTTGTAATTGGAAATGAGGGACGCGGAATGAGACAAAAAACCGGAGAGCACTGTGATTTCCTCCTTTCTATTCCGATGTATAATGGCGTGGAGTCGCTCAATGCATCTGTCAGCGCTGCACTGGTTTGCTACGAATGGCGCCGACAGAAACTGAAATGATTTTGTCAGACTCTTTAGTCAAAAGATCAGATATCGGCAAACTATTTCAAATTGTATGGATCCTTATTCTTAATAAACTAAAGAACAGTTGAAGAACTTTGTTACAATCTTTCCTTATATGAATAATGTCCATCTGATCAAGGATGTGGGGCAAGTTGGAAATGCTTTGGCACATCAAGGTGATTATAAAGCAAAAGTTGTGTGTTACAAGAATGGAATGTATCCAAATGCAGATGGAGAGGTAGAGAATGTTTCCATGGAATTCATAAAAAATAAAGGGAAGATTTTCTTTCTGGAAAAAGCAATTTTAGATTATATAACTAAACATGCTCACGAAATAGATGTTCTTCACCTTTTTCATCTATCAAAAATGACGATCTATTATGGATTGCACTATAAGAAATGTAGAAAAGATGGAAAATTATACATCAAGATGGATACTGATGGCAAAATACTTGATAATGAAATTATTTACTCAAAAAAGAGAGTGTTTCACTGGTTTCACAAACAGAAAGAGAAAAAATTTTTTAAAGTATTGGATTTAATCTCTGCCGAAAATCCTACACTTGTTGAAAAATTAAAGACCAAATACCCAATCTTAGAACGAAAAACAATATTAGTTACAAATGGAGTCAATAATAAATTTATCGAAAACGAATTTATTAGTCGAAAACCATTTAAGCAGAAGGAAAATATTCTTCTCTCTGTTGGAAGAATAGGCGCTCCGGACAAAAATTATGAAATGCTTTTTGATCTATTACCACACTTGGAACTGAAAGATTGGAAAATAGTACTAGTGGGTCCAGTTCAGCCAGAGTACAAAAACCGTATGGATTTATATCTAGAAAATAATGAGGAATGGAAACCCAAAATTCAATTTTCAGGACCGATTTACGACAGAAAGAAGCTATATAAATATTATGATCGTTCTAAGATTTTTTTCTTAATGTCTAAGTTTGAATCCTTTGGAATCGCGTTAATTGAAGCTATGTACTTTGGCAATTTTATTATTGGAACAACAGGGATGTCTAGTTTTGATTACATCACCAGCAATAAAAAGTACGGTTGGAATGCCTCAGTAAAATCACCGAAAAGCTATGCCGGATTAATTAATAAAGCCATTACTAATCAAGAGAAACTGGAACAATTGATTCCAAGTATGAAAAAACATGTAGCTCAACATTTCTATTGGACGGATATTGTAACTCAATTGAATAAAAAGCTGAATAAGTAAACTTAGTAGAATAGAAACAGATCTCTATTCTTACTTAGAAAACAATATCTATTTTTAATAGAGTAAGTATGCTTCTCGCTTCTGAAGAAAGTTATCCAACTCAAAATCGATATTGTCAACTGTAACTTCTCCGCTCATCAACTGATCAATTTCGGTTGAGCCGGCCAAGAGGTAAATAAAATCTCTGGTATCGTATTCGGGTGTTGATTGAACAAGCGATGCAAATATGCCAAGTCCGGTTCTAACCGGATCGAAGTCATACCCATTCAGCGTGATCTTTACACCATTACAAACTGTGTCTTGGTGCTTCGGGCTGATCGCTACCCCGGGAATGGATTCGGGTGTAAATTCTGTCGCTTCCACGGACACATTATTTGTAAGATTATTCAGATCCTCCAGAACTCCGTCAGATAAATAAGTGGCCGGTGCACCAGCTGTTAAAAATGGGTCATCCGTTCCTCGCCCTTCAGACAAGGAGGTTCCCTCAAAAAAAACTGTTCCCAGATACATATATGCATGATCGAATGTTGGCAGATTTGGAGAGGGTGCAACCCAATCAAGCCCGGTATCCGGCCATTTCATATCGCGGGTCCAGCCATCCATTTGAATGACTCGAACATCCGGCTGAGCGTCCGTATCCAACCAGTTTTCGCCTACTGACATCTCTGCAAGTTCCCCCAACGTCAATCCATGTGCTACGGGAATCTGGTAGGCTCCCACAAACGACTGGTGTTCATCCTCCATTAACCAGCCGCTCACATAATCACCACCAGCGGGATTTGGGCGGTCTAAAATCCAAACCGGAATTCCGGCATCGGCCGCGGCCTCAATTACCAAACCCATCGTAGCGTTGTAGGTATAGAATCGCGCACCGACATCCTGCATATCAAAAATGAGAAGATCCACTTGCTCAAGCATTTCGGGAGTTGGTTTTCGGGTATCGCCATAAAGAGAAAAAACCGGGAGTCCGGTTTCCTGATCAACTCCGTCCTCAATCTTTTCACCTGCACCGGCTTCACCTCGAAATCCATGCTCGGGCGCAAAAAGTGCCGATACATTCACATCCAACGCTATAAGCGTGTCCAACATATGCGTATCACCAATCCGGGCGGTGGGGTTCATCACTAATCCAACACGCTGACCGTCCAGCTCATCCAGGTGATTTTCAATCAACATTTCGGCGCCGGTCCGGACTTTCATTGGTTCGGTTTCCTCGGCAGTTGTTTCATTTGGTTCGCTGCAAGCGATCATTGAAAAAGCTATAAGTGAGAGAAGTAGAAATCGAATTTGGATGGACATAAAATATATTTTGATTGATGAGAATTCGAACTTTCGGAATACAAGTATTAATCTAAGAACAGTAGCACGAGCGAGACGCTCGCGCTATCACCATCTATGGATCTACCCTTGAGGGGAGTGTGACTTTAGTCTCGAGGGGTGTAGATCAAAACGTCGCTATAGCAACCCCCCTCGCCTCAATTCCACGGGTCGGCGACCCGTGTTACTTTACGCCTTATTTGCTACCACTTCAGATTCAGCGAAGAAATAGTTGGCTTCAATTTTTCCGTTTTCAACGGAGTCGGAACCATGAACGATGTTCTCACCTACACTGTCCGCAAAGTCTGCGCGGATCGTTCCTTCGTCAGCTTCCTCAGGATTGGTTGCGCCAATTAAATCGCGGAAATCGGCAATTGCGTTCTCTTTTTCAAGGATCATCGGGACACACGGCCCGCTGCTCATAAAATCAACCAGTTCACCGAAAAAAGGCCTCTCTTTGTGAACCGCGTAAAATCCACCTGCGGTATATTCGGTGAGTTTCGTCATTTTCATCGCTACGATTTTGAATCCTGCTTCCTGAATTCTTTTGGTTACTTCACCGATCAGGTTTTTTCGTACACAATCGGGTTTCAGGATCGTCAATGTTCGTTCTACTGCCATGGTAAATAGTTATTTTTTTATTATTTATTTCTGTAGTTTTTTAAGTCAGATAAGATACTGTTTAATGCAGAAAATCCCGAAATGAGATTAATCGATTCTACACTTCTTAATGAGGTAAGCTACAAAATCACAAAACCCTTTTTCTCATAATATCTGAAGCACAAGCGAGACGCTTTCGCTATCCTTAAGCACTTCTATTTTATCCTAGTCAGATTTTGAAATCCATTATCTAATTTTAGGCCTACGAAATTGTCCAAAATAATTTTGTGATTTTGTGCTTTCGTGACCTTACTTAGTGTAACACTTTGAATTTCAAACTTCTCAAAAACAAAATATTCCGATGGCTAAAAAACCACATCCAAGTATTGCATCCCACACCGCCACAATGAAAGAGAAAAAACGAATCGGGCTGGTGGCTCACGATTACCGAAAACGAGATCTCATCGACTGGGTTGATTACAATAGCGGCACTTTGAAAGACCACAAGCTCTACGGAACCGGAACAACCGGTGGTTTAATTGAGGAAAAGTTGGGCCTCAAAGTCCACCGTTTTATGAGCGGTCCGCTGGGCGGTGATCTTCAGCTCGGCGCCACAATTGCCGATGGCGATCTGGATATCCTGATCTTCTTCTGGGATCCGCTCCAGGCGCAACCCCACGATGTAGACGTAAAAGCCCTGCTCAGAATCTGTATCGTTTATAATATTCCGCTTGCGTGCAACCGGTCATCTGCCGACTTCCTGATCTCATCGGAACTGTTGGATAAACCTTACGACCGTTTTCTTGTAGATTATGGGGAGAGGTTGAGGAATTTAAAAGTGGATGAGTGATGAATAGTAAACAAGGGTTTTATATTATTGTTCTAATTAGTTGAAGTGATAGACATAAAAAAGAGGTATTCCGCTTTAGAAAGCATTATTCATGTTTTAGAAGCTGTTAAGTATTTACTTAAGTGGTACATCACAAAAATCCTCGTGGCTATCAAATCGCTTCTCTGCTCATACCGATTCATTTCGCTATCTGGCTCGTCGATGCCCGGTAGTGGCAGCGTATTAATCGGATGGATTGGTGTCGGACATTTTTTGAATCGAAATACCCAGTTCCCTTTCAGCTACCTCAATCATCTTTTGGTAAAACTCGTAGCGAATGCGTGTATTGTGGAGTTTATTTTTCTAAGTGACACGCTTTCTTTTTGAGTTGCTCAGGCTCTGATTTGTCATGAGATGCAGCCATACTCATATCTGTGGTTTGTTCCTCACAATATCCGAATTTTTTCACCCATTCCAGTAACGTGCTTTACTGCCAATATGATAGACAATTTGAGCTTAAACCTTGCTTAACTGACCGTTTGCCACGCGTATAATAACTCCAAATTTAAAGCTGTCGCTATAGCTGGGTTGTGGTTTTTGGGCTTATTTATCGTCTGAATCCTTCAAATTGTGTCAACCGGTTTCAGTATAAGACCCATTCCCGCCACCGAAGTCCCAAAAACTTCCTGACTCATCTGCTCTCTGTACTAATCATCTACAATTTTACCGGAAAAAACCAGTCTCAAAACCACCTTTGTCGACACCAAACGATTAATGCTTTTTGGAAAACTTATGTCTAATACACGTTAGGTAACTAATAATTTCAGGCATCGAACGTTCCGTAATTTAAAACTCATCAAACAAAATAAACAACCGCCAGATCAGGAATATTCTTCTATCCAATGAGATCCGTCTTTTGCAGCTCTTACCCCGGGTTTGACAAGTAGAGTGCACCGGTATAAATTTGTATTAAAAACGTCTATATTGGGTTTAATTATTTATTAGCTATATTTAATTATCTACATGCTATGCTCTAATCTTTATATTTCGTGATTCTTGAGCAAACCTGATTCTACAATGGATACGGCTAAAAAGAATACATTTTTTGTACGAAAACGCCTGGGTGAAGCCCTTGTTGAAAATGGTATCATTACCCATGAGCAGCTTGAGAAAGCTATAAATACACATCAGGAAGAACCGGCTTCTATTCGGCGGCGTCTCAGTACAATTATCATAGAAGATTTTGATGCCGACCGCCATGAGGTAATGAAGACCATCTCCCGTCTTTATGCCTTCCGGGAAGTATTGCCAAATGGTTCACCCTCCAAGAAGATGATCGGGAACATTCGCAGCATGTTGGATGAAATTCCCGACGATGTAGTGGATGAGATGATCTACCGGAAAACCGTTCCGTTTAAGGCAGATAAGGATTTGATCATACTGGCTTCTGCTGATCCGACCGATCCTCAGATCTCTATATTGGCTTCCGAACTTCCGTACAAACTCTATGAGCTGACCTACTGCAAGCAGGAAACTGTAGACTTGATCATTAATAAGGTTTATGATCAAAAGAATGAGTTCCTCCGAATCCTGGATGATATTGAGTTCGAAGAACCTGAAATCACCGAAGAGGATTTGGATGAAGAGGAGCTGGATAAAGAGATCAATAAAAGTATGCTTAACTCCCTTGTGGAGGGTATGCTTGTTGAAGCGGTTCGAAAAGGTGCGAGTGATATCCATATCATTCCCGGGAAAGAAAATGTGACGGATATTCTTTTCAGAATGGACGGTCGGCTTCAGGTTTGGCATTCACAGCCCAACGTAAAACCGGAAGCCCTATCGGCAGTTGTGAAGGATAAAACAATGAATGTGGATCGTTTTGAGAGGGATTCAACCCAAGACGGATATATACAACGGCGTATTGATGCCACCAATATTCGTTTCCGGGTCTCTATCATGCCGATGGTCGGTGAAGAGTTTGAGCGAAAACTTGAGTCTGTGGTAATACGGGTTCTGGATGACAGGAAAGTCATTACAGATCTTGACGAGCTTGGCCTGCAGGAGAAAGCGTATGCAGATTTTAATAAGGCGATTAACCAGCCGTCCGGAATTGTGATTATTACGGGGCCTACCGGATCAGGTAAATCAACCACGTTGGTGGCTGCGTTGCACTCCGTGATGAGCCCCGAGTTTAATGTATTAACCATTGAGGAACCGGTAGAATACCTAATCAAAGGTGCACGGCAGTTAAAGATTTCCGAGAGCATGACGTTCGATAATGCCATGCGCGGAATTTTGAGACATGACCCTGATATTGTACTGGTCGGTGAGATTCGAGACCTGAAAACTGCTGAAATTGCCATCAAACTTGCAAATACGGGGCACCTGACCTTTTCCACACTTCACACAAATGATGCACCCAGTGCCGTATCCAGGCTCTTTAAGATGGGCGTAGAACCTTTTCTAATTGCAAATGCTATTAACCTTGTGATGGCCCAGCGATTGGTGCGAAAGTTATGTAAGCATTGCAAAGAACAATACGATAAAGAGGAGATCAGGCAGCCTGCCAAAAACCTTGGTTTTAGCGAAGATGAAATTGAGGAAATAACATTTTACAAACCGGTGGGGTGTGAGAAATGCAACCAAGGGTACGATGGCCGAATCGCTATCATGGAGGCGCTCTATTTTGATGACGAAGTAAAAAGAATGATTTTTGATGCAGGAGATGAGATCGATGAAGATGCACTTCGTAAATATGCTATTAAAAATGGCATGCTGACACTTAGAGCATCGGGGCGGAAACGAATTAAAAATGGCATTACTACAATAGAGGAAGTAATGGCCATCACATTGGAAGATTAACACAAACCACTTCTAAGAACATTCTGGTAAAGCTAAATTGATCAGAGTATATTTAAGCTTTATTTATTAAAAATTATTAATATTCAATTATTCTTATATCTTAATTAAATGAACACTACCGTTTCAGCGAGAGTCCATGAACAGTTCATTATCTGTATAAAATGATGAACGAATCTTTAATGTTTTATTGAGACTGTGATATTCCTCAAATCTCTGGGTACAATTTTTTAACAAAAGAGAATACACAGTTAATTTTTTACACGAAATAATTGATTGGCCAAATGGATAGTCAAAAAAAAGACTTACTGCATCACCCGAGGGTACAGCAAGTGCTGGATTCATCTCCCCTTCTTTTGCGAAAATTTCCGCCTGAAGATTACCGGGAATTTTTGTTATGTGGGTCACTGGAAGAATACAACGCCGGTGAAACCATTGTTTCAGAGAAAGAACATTTTGTAAATGACGGATGGTTAGTGGTTGATGGCAGCGTATCGCTTTTTAAAGAGGATGTATATATTGCAAAATTGCATCCCGGTGATTTTATTGGAGAAACATTTTTATTTAAAAACAGGGCGCCTTCAGGCACATTGATCGCCACCCGGCCAACAGCAGTTATACGTCTAAAACGGGAAGATGTACTTAAATTCTTTGAAAGCAGGCCGGATCGCCTTTTTAAAATGTTTATCATGAACTTAATCGACCTGCAGAACCAAAAACTCATTTACGCCGGCAAGAAGCTGCTATATATTCAGAGAAAATTAGCTTATCAAACCAACGAAGATAACTAAGGGTATGACTACGATTCTGGATGACGATATTCAGACACTATTCGATAAAACCCTCTCGGGTGTTCCCGATGAATTACGTGGGGTAGATCTAATTCAATACCTCGTAAACACTCTTTATGAACTCTCTTCGGCCGAGAGAAACGTGCTGCGGGATCATATAGAGGAATATCTAGACCGAATGCAGAAGATGGAAGCATCTGATATTGATTTGGGAGGAGATGGCTGCTTTGGAAAAGTTTGGTATCGGATTCATGGCACAAAAAAACCATGGGAAAAGAGTCAGCAGTATACTTTACTTGAGACGAATATATTAATACTTAACCTATTGAGTGACGAGCAGATGGAGCATCTGCTCGTAAACAGAAGTATCGACTTTTCATACTCTCTGTCTACAAATCGGGATCGAAGGTATCGTGCTACCGTCTATTTTGATATGGATAACCTGGCGATGAATATGCGCCAGATCAATAATGAAATTCGTCCATTTAAGGGGTTAAATTTACACCCGGAAGTTGCACGATATTTAAGTTTAAAATATCTTAAATATGGTTTAACCTTAGTAACCGGGATCACAGGTTCGGGTAAATCAACAACGCTTGATACCATCATTGATGCGAATAACCGCTCGGTTAGAGGACATATTGTAATTGTTGCGTCACCCATTGAATTAGTTCATAAACCTCAAAAGTGCATTATTAGACACAGGGAAGTTGGAAGGGATGTAGACTCATTCAGAGATGGAATCGTTCAAGCGATGCGCCAGGACCCGGATATCGTGGTCATTGGTGAGCTTAGAGATGATGTTGCAATCAGAAATGCGTTGGAAGTTACTGACTCGGGACATAAAGTGTTTTCTACGCTGCACACGGCTTCGGCTATGGAAAGTATAGACAGAATTATCGGTGAGACACCTCTCAATGAACAGGAACGGGTTCGCGTTCGTCTTGCCGACGTTTTAACGTGTGTTATCAGCCAGAAGCTTGTCAATACACTTGAGGGGACAAGAGTACTTGCCAAAGAGGTACTTGTAGCTACTCCACCGGTTCGAGCTGCTATCCGGAACGATAACGTATCTGAAATATACCAGATGCTGAACGAGGGAAGCCAGCATGGAATGCATACACTCGAACAGGATTTGGTGCGGCTGGTGAAACAGCGAATTATCAGCACTGATGAAGCGATCAATCAAGCGAATAATAAAACCCGAATTAAACAACTTTTAAAATAAGTAAGCTCCGCATTGGCTAAGAAAGAATATATTGGACTTACATATGAAGACAACAGGCTTCGTATGGCTCGTCTTCGGACTACCAAAAATGGCCTTGAACTTGTAGAAGTCGACACAGTCGACCTTCCGCATCCCATCACCACTGTTTCTGATTCCGGGCTCGGTGACCTGGATTTTTCTGAAGATTACGAGGAGATCTTTGAAATGGATGACCCTACATCTTCGGAGACGGTCACAGGTTTTGAAGATCTAGACGAAACAGAAGAATCTTCCCTGGAAGAAACCGACACTTCCGGCCTGGAAGAAAGCTTCGATATGACCAAGACGGAGGATGAGGCGGATATCGAGCGCGAGAATGAACAACTGCTCGCGGACTATCTCACACAATACGGCAAGCGAAAAGTACGTATTGGCACTCATATACCCTTCGGGCGGACCACATTCCAGGTACTGAAAAATGTGGATCCCGGTTCCATGAAAAAGAATGAACGTCTTGAGTTCTTTCGTGAAAAACTGCAAACAACCCAAGATGAAGAGATAAATCCCGACCAATATTCCTGGGTTAAGCTTGACGACCAGACCTGCCTCCTTGCCCATTATGCCGACGATAACAGCTTCCTGAACCTGATTGAGCTATCCGAAACATATCTCAATAAGAAAGTATTAATCCAGGAAAGATTACCCGATGAAGCTATTTGGGCAGGCCTTGCCCGCGTAAACTATACGTTGCGCACTGACGACATCACAGGATTAATTGCTATTGGTACCCATTCAAGTCGTATTATTTTTATGAAGGGAGAACAGATTGTGAACGTTCTCCCAATTATCACTGATGGTGAGAATTCCAACGATGTACTGAACACCATATTCAGTAAAATTCTCTTTGAAATTGATAAAGGGGATCTGCCGAAAATTACGCGTTTACTTCTTGTCCGAAGTGCAAAGTTAAGTGAAAAGGCCAAAAGATATTTTGACCAGCAGTTTGAGGACGTTGATGTTGATTTTCTCACGCCTGACAGTAAACACCTTAGTTATACAGATGAAATTTTAAACTCGCCGGTTTATTTACAACCCTATTTGACTTCTATCGGCGCGGCGTGGGCGGCCAGTAAAATTCATGAAAAGGAGTTCTCAGACCTCTCCTTACTCCCTGAATATATTCGGGAAAAACAGAGGGTATTAAAACTGGAATGGCATGGAATTGCAATATTAATACTCATCGCTTTAACGCCCCTCTACCTAAACTATCTTTACCAAGCCAAATCAAACCAGCTCACCGATTTGCAGCAGGAAATTCAAATTTTGGATAGTCAAATTGAAGAACTTCGGCCAACGGCAACCATGACCGAAGATTTGATGAGTGAAATTTCTATCCTGAATGCCGAAAATGAACGCCTGTTGGAGCTTGCACAGTATAATCAACAGTGGTCGGAAACTTTTAGAATTTTAAACGAAGGAATTGCTGATATCCCTAATATTTGGTTGCAAAATCTCTCAACTGCAGATAATAACAGCTTAAACTTTAATGGATATTCCATGAATCGTTCACAAATTCCTGAGTTTGCATCGATCTTTACTGATGCGAATATCCAACAAGTTTCTCAAACTGAAATGAGAGGGGCTACGGTCTATTCTTTTGGGATGCGTGTGAACAATATCAGGCAGGATATTGAACCATTCCTGCTGGAGATGCCTGAACAAAGCTTTGATACTGAACAAGGATCAGAAGTAGAAATCAATTTCTCCTCGAATGAACTCTCCGAAGATATACCAGCGGAAGAGATAGCTGCACCCGTATCAGAATCTCAATCATCAGCAATGAGCAGCTCCTCTCAAAGCCCCGATATTGAACAAACTGAGGATAATGAAATCGCAGAATCTGAACCTATGGGCTCTGGTATAGAACCCAACGGTGACGATAATGAACCAACCGACAATAACCCAGAATCTTTTGAGGAACCCCCCATTGTAAACAGCCGTTCCCAGTCTTCATTCGGTCTCATGGGACCTGAAAATCAGATACTTGAGGGAGCGTACACCATAGTCTTGCACTCCATATCAGACGAGGAGCGCGCAGGCAGGGAGGTTGAAATTCTAGAGGAAGAAGGCTATAAGGCAACACTATGGGACGTGGTGCTTGAAGACAACAAAAGATGGTGGCGTATAGGCGTCGGCCAATTTCAAACTGTCTCAGCAGCTCTTGAAGCGGTGCAGGAGTTACCCCGGGCCTACAGGGAGCGTAATTTTATCATACGGATCCGGGAGGGGCAGTAATAGATGAAATACAGCATTCGAAATACAATTATCCTGTTGTTAACACTCATTATTATGGTCGGAGGTGGTTGGCTCTATATCCACAACCGGTTTGATGAAGAGATCGCCACAACACAAACTACTCTAAATGAAAAAAGGGCAGAACTTGAGGAGGTTCAAAATCTGGCAAATCAATTTTCTTCAGCCCAAGCAAATTATAATGAGGTGATTTTTACTCGCATGAATCACCCTAAGGAACTCTTTGCCTCGCATAGCTCGAGTAATCTTTATGACTACCTGCAAGAAATTAATGAAGATATTTCGTTTACTGAATTAAATTATTCTTTTTCCGATTCGGTACTAAATGAAGATCATGGGGTTATAAATGCAACTCTTAACGGAGAAGGTAACTATAGTAATCTTACTAATTTTCTCTACAGGATTGAATATAGCCGGCCGATTATTCAGATTCGAGCTTTGCAATTAAACAATATTGAAGAACTGGAAAGTCTGAACAGGGTTACTTTTGAAATTAATCTCAGTGCCTATTACAGAAGAGGAAATTGGACAAGTTACCGGGCAGAACTCAATACTTCCTCACCACTCGGCAGTATACAGTATAACCCATATTATCCACTTATCAGGCCGATACCGCCAAATGAAGAAAATTTACCGAATGTTGAAGCAAGCCGTTTGATTGCATTGACCGGCAGAACTGCCCACATCATTGATCAGACAGGTGTACTAAAAAGACTTACTATAGGAGATCGGGTTTACTTAGGAAGACTTAGTAATATCAACCTGGATGCCCGGGAAGTAATTTTTCAATTAAATCGAGGGGGTATTGCTGATACAGTTACCCTCACATTTTCTCAATCACAAGACAATTCTTAGAAATTACCCAACATGAAAAAACTAAAACTACTTTCCGTTTTCATACTCGTGTTAGGTTTTCAAATGGCGCTTGGCCAGGATCGTATGCCGGTAAGGGAATATACAAATCCGGACGAATTGGTTGTCCTCTCACAAGATGTTTCATTTAACCAGGCTATGACCATTCTCGAGGAACTCTCTATTGAGTTCAAAGATAAAATTTTTGTCAATCAAACAGAATACGATGGACCTATTGGAGTAGAAATTCCGCAAATGCACTGGGAAGATGCTCTAAATAGAATAGCTGAATATAATAATATGTATGTCACGGAATATCCTAAGTACTATGAGATACAGAGTATTCCCATGGATCAACAACAGGGACAAACAGGTGACGCTGATGATGAAGAAGAACAAGAAGTTCAAGTGAACTTTGGCTCAAGGGAGATTAAGATTTCTGCAACGTTTTTTCAAGGTGACCGAAATTTTGTTCGTGAGCTAGGAATTGACTGGTCTACTGTAAGAAATGGCGAGGTAAGTGTAGAAACCGCAACAGCAGTGGATGTTCAACGCGAACTTTTTGATGTAGAAGTCAATTGGAGTGATATCTTTTCCACCGGAACTTGGGAGATAACATCACTTTTCAGGGCACTTGAGGAGAGTGGAAATGGGGAAGTATTGTCCTCTCCCTCCATTAAAGTACTTGATGGACGGACTGGTAACATCCAGGTCGGGCAGGATTTTTCAATAAAGCAGCGGGACTTTGCCGGAAATATTACAGACGAGTTTTTCAGTACGGGTACTATTCTGAAAGTTACTCCAAATATATACTATAATGATGAGGGAACTCCATTTATCTACATGACTGTTGAGACTGAGCGAAGTACTGCACAACCAGATCCTGTCAGTACAATCGTGAACAAGCAAGAAGCAACTACCGAAGTTTTGATGTTAAGCGGGGAAAGCACCGTAATAGCCGGACTCTATGAAACAGAGGTTACCACAACTCGCAGAGGAGTTCCCATATTGAAAGATCTGCCTGGATGGTTTCTCGGCCTGAAATATCTCTTTGGCTATAACTCAACAGAACACACTGTACAAGAACTTGTTGTTCTGCTAAAGTTGGAGCTTATTCCAACCCTTGAAGAGCGCTTAAACAGCGATGATGAATACAGAGGACGACCGGAGCTATTGGATGAACAAAGAAGAGAATTCAAAGAAGAGATTGAACAAATGCAAAGTCAACAATCCCTTGATGAATCTATGAATAGTGGTTTGGAGAACTGATCTTTTTGGACACTCTCAGGACTAATTATTTATGAGTAAAATCAGGAATAAAGTTTACTCTGAGCAGTGTTTGTTTATTACTTTCAAATTCGGTTAGTGTAAGTACCGAATTTAAAGCTTTTCAAATAACAACTATTATTCTTTGTGACACTTCACTTAAAGTTCAAAAAATATTCCTGGTTTTTAGCATCCGGGTGGCCGTGTCCATGGTGGCCCTGTGCAATCCAGTTCCTCTCCATCATCATTTCCTCCAGAATTACCACCGTTATCTTCACCTCCTTCTGAATCATTACCTCCTGCTCCACCACCGCCTGAACCTCCAGATCCCGGAGGCCCTCCTGTAATAGATAGCCGATGCACATTTCTTAGATAAATCTCATTTTCCGCAAACGCTCTAACCGTTTCTACATCTCCACGTGTAGAGGCATGATGATCCGGATCACTCTCCGTTTCAATTTCAATATTTAAGTAATAAGGAATTGGTTCACCCACAGGTTTTCTTTCCAAGTCAAACATCAAAGATGAGAGGCTCGACGGGTATCTGATTGTATCTGGAGTTGAGGGAGAGACACTGCTCTTACTGATGATTTCGAGGTTCTTTCCAGATCGTTGGATGGTAATAGTATCAGTTGTTACACTTACAAATGTTAAAACTGAATCAGGAGTTGCAGGATCTGCGGGATTTACTATTTGATTGGCCATTTTCAGCTCTTCCTGGATCACCCGAGAGGTAACTTCAGCAAAAGTCTGCATGTTGGTGGTAAGCTGATTATCAAGTGATGTTTCCATGATAAATGAATTCAACTGGAACACTACAATAACTAGCAGACCCACTATAATTGGCGGAATAATAAAATCAAGTTGAATACCCATACTCACTCCCAATAATTAATTTAAATTCACCACACCCGTTCTAAGCTCGGCTTTCATTTCAAGGGAATTATCAACCTCTTCATAAACTCTTATTGTAGCCCACCTACCATTCTGTCCATGGTCTAATTCTACCTCGTTTGATAGTTCAACCGTTGCGTGAAAAACTCGTCCAACCTGAGATGTATCTGTTCTTCGTGAACTGGGATCCGTTTCATCATCCAATCCCCCAAGCTGAGCATCCAATTGACTATACTTATATGCATATGATTGAACCTCCTCACTCAGATCTCGCCCAAAGTTTACTGCATCGTTCATCATCTGCATATCAACTGTTGTCTCTACAGAACTCACATACATACGTTGGATATTGAGTGAGATATACCCCAGCAAAACCAGTGAAGCTAACGTTAAGAATATTTGACCGGTTGACATCTATTTTTCTCTACTTAATTCCAATATGTAACTGAGAACGTGGGTGCACCTCCACCTTTGCCATCTAAGTCAGGTAAATCTGTATCTAAATTTTCTTCATAAACCCATGTTCCACCCGTTGATCTATAACTATCTGAAACAACAAAGCCTCTTAAATTTCCGCCCCCCTTAAATTGCACATAAGCTTTTGGAGCATAAAAAGCACTAACACCTTCAAACCCTCCTGCTACCTCAAGATCATCACCGCCAGATATTAGATTCCCTTTAAATTTACTGCCTCCGGTAAACTTTGCATCAGCACTCTCTATATACAGGTTCCCATTAAAATACTGGCCCCCAGCAAGCCTAAACTCATTAGAGCCTCCATAATATGTCATTAGTTGACTTGTTTCACCATTACAAGGAGAAGCACTCCACTGAGCATTACAATTTAGTGAACTTCCGGCACCAAAATTGATATCGTTATAAACATACAATTCAACTTTTCCGGTTCCCACAAAATTTATATGCCCATTCTTAACATCAAGATTGCCAACATAAATTTTCCTGTTTTGATCACCTACGTGAATATTCATACTCCGATTTTGATTTACAGAAATTTCAGGTATGTAATATCCAGTGTATTGATTGGCGTAAAAATCAGTCGGATCATTCCATTTTTCAGTTTCGAATGAAGAACCAGTAGGTAAAACGGGTAAATCCGGGAAATCTGGTAATTCATATTCATAGGGTGTATCCAATGCAAAAACCTCCCCTTGAACACCACCATGCCAGTTGGGTTTATTAACAATATCATCCGGATTTCCACCGGGTCCTATTGCCAAATTGCCTGTTATCCCAGCTCCGCCGTTCATGGATACTGCACCGGGACTTGCACTATTCGTTGAAGCATTTCCCTGGATAGTACCGCTGCCTGACAAGGTAATATCTTCTTCTGCGTGAACAGCCGTATCAATTGGAGGCCAGACAAATCCTCCGCCGGTAGTTTTAACCAAACCAATCCTCACTTGGTAAATTGATTCTTCAAACCTTCCGGTGGATCGGATTGTCAACAACGTATCTCCTTGATTCGTTGTCGTAACATTGTATTCACCATGCATCTCTACCCAGTCTTCAAAATCACTCGAAGAAGGATATGAATATGTGCTATCGGGGTCAGGGTTGAAAGGACTTCCACTTGGGTCGCTTCGAATATCATTTATAGCAACCATCGCAGCACTTTGTGCAATATTGTATGCCTGATTTTCACTGTGTGTTTGCACAGTCCTGGTATTTGACATAAACACAGCATTCCGTAACGCGCTCGAATAAGTCAGCATGGAAAAGATTAGAGCCGAAACGATAAAAATGGCGTATTTACCCATAAAAGCCTCTTTCTATTAAATAGAATGGTTGTTTTCTTACTCTAATTTATTGTTATTCTCTGTGTTAGTAAGAACATTCTAAAAATTGTACCTCTACAATAACGGACATCACCCCAAATTAGTCTCTAATATTAAAAAAAGTTAACATAAATAACTAATCATATTAAAATGTACGACTTTTTTAATCTATTTAACCATTATTTCTTTTTAACCAATCAATAAATGAATTATATGTTGATTCCATTTAAAATTCCTGATCAGCCATTTTTAAATACATACGAAGAATCTTTTTTAATGGATGAACTTTTTTCAAAATGATAAGATGTACTCTTTGTAATAGTTCAGATACCCTACACCTACACACTAATAATCTTTACAATTATCACATTTGCCGAGTCTGCGACCTTGTTTTTGTAGATCCGAAGGAACGTCTTGATCCGACGAGTGAGAAACAACGTTACGATCAGCACGAAAATGACCCGGAGGATGAAGACTACAGAGATTTTTTGAGCCAACTCTTCAACCCGATCATTAAAAAGTTAAAACCACATTGTTTTGGGCTGGATTACGGTGCCGGCCCCGGCCCTACACTCAGTGTTATGTTAGAGGAGGCCGGACACTCTATGGAAATTTATGACCCTTTCTATGCAAAAGAACCGACAGTCCTGGGAAAGAGATACGACTTTATTACATCAACAGAAACGGTGGAACATTTCTACAACCCTGCAGAGGAGTTTGAACAGCTTTGGCCTTTGCTGAAGACAGGTGGACATTTCGGTATCATGACACTCTTAAGACCGGAAGATGAACCGTTCTCAGAATGGCATTACACGCATGATGAAACGCATGTATCCTTCTACTCGAAGAAAACCTTTCGGTGGATTGCGCGTTGGTTAAAAGCTGATCTTACATTCTATGGAGATCGTGTCATCATCTTAAAAAAGAGGTAAGGTATTATAATATCGTCTGAAATTACTTGTCATTTGATTTCAACTCTCACTCTAACTTGAAACTTGAATCCTTTCAAGAGTTTTATCAATGTGGCTAAAGTCACTTTAGGTTATTGCCTTCTATATCGGGCAGTTAAAACTGACAGTAATAGATACTCGTTCTGCACTTATGATAGCTCCCAGCTTACCAACTCTCTCAATATCAATTACCGTTGGTTTAACCCAACGGAGTAGAAAAACTACTATAGACTGAGGCCTTAGCCTCATTTCAGAACTTTGCAGTAGGCAGTATTGAGCCACAAGTAGTAGATCAAAATGTGGCTAAAGCCACAAGATATTAAGCCTGTTGAACCGTCAGTTAAAACTGACGGTAATAGATACGTTGAATCTTATACTTCCGCCCCTTCTTTTATATCTCAGCCCTGTTCTGAATACTTAGTCAAGGTGCAATTTTATACTCGTTCTGCATTTATTATAGCTACCAAACTTACTTACTCATTCAATATCCATTACCGTTGGCTTCAGCCAACGGGTACAAATTCAACCCCTACCCTCCTGGGCTTTAGCCCAATATTTATTGCTCAAATTTGCTTCTGTGTGAATATTCCCAAAAATGAAATTAAGCTACCAACTATATTGTATTATGATTTTTAGCACCTTTAGCGAATAACGAGAGAAGTATCCTTAAAGCGTTTGGGACGGACACTTCTAAGTCTTCGAATCGGTAATCTCGTTAATTTTAATATGAGGTTAATGGTATTTCCTTATACATTTTGAGAAATATTAATCAAAGATATTTCTATGGATTCAAAAGAATTACGTGAGTTACAGTCACCACTCAAAAAAGAGTATAAAGATCAACCCGATGCAGCCCTGTTTACTTTAAAAGCTTCAGGTAAG
>Ga0102943_1000750_pt1 | contig 21223 bp, 16 predicted proteins | sample SalPonC_black_MG_FD_78174 | JGI IMG/M metagenome (GOLD analysis project Ga0102943, IMG submission 78174) | Salt pond soil microbial communities from South San Francisco under conditions of wetland restoration - Salt Pond MetaG... | ecosystem: Environmental > Aquatic > Marine > Intertidal zone >...
AATTAATATCCGCATTATCATGCTCGCTCACTTTTCTTGCCTCAGCAATGGATGCAAAGGGGCTTTCGAGCCCGCCCTCGTTTTGGTAATCAACAAAATCAAATGTTGTTTGAATATTTGATGCATTATACTGCATGGTATTTGTATACAGGTATCCATTCCACGTGCTGTTCGTCTGTGGATTTCCGCTGTCATATCCCCCATCAACCAAAAAAGAATATTCATTGAGATAGTAGAGAAGTTGTAATTGGTCGGGCTGTTCGTGCCCCTCGCCGCTGGTAATTGCCTCTCCCTTTTCGCCTACAAATGTAAGATAATGCTGCCGGTTTGATCTATCGGTATGGCGAAGTACAAGCTGTTGCTCTGCAGGGTTTGTTTGAGATCCAATTTCGGAACCACCGTTATCATTGATTGGAATAGCGGCTTCCACCAGGTAGAATTGGTCTTCCGTAAAAGTCTCTCCATGATTTTCAGACACCCGGCCAAGAATTGTGGAGAATCTATTGCCAATATCGCTATCTCCATATTCATCATTCCACCGGAGTAAATTAGCTGATTGAATTGGACGTTTGTTACTATCATCCAAAGGAGGGAGGGAGCCATCCGGTGTGGACAGATCTGCAAGCCAGCGAACAGGGTTCAAAAACCAGTCGTTAAAAAAAGGATCGAACGAGTTATCCAGATCTTCATTGATCCGAATTGCATGCCAGAACATGATGGCGTCTTTCAGTACAAAATCGAAATAAAACGGACCTTCGGCCCAAAACCGGCTGCCATTTGCGGTTTGATACATCCAATATAGTTCTCTTTGGTCATCAGAAGGCTCACTGGCTATTCTTCTTGTTGTAGTGATATATCCGTCCAATACATCCTGTTCATCCTGCATTGTAGTCTGGGCACTCATAGATGCATAAGCGAGGGCAAGATATCCCTTAAGTGGCCGGTTTCCGGCTTCTAGGTTATCCTCCGTAACAGAAAAAAGATCACCTGCAATGTATTCTCTTTTCAATCCTTCATTAAAAAGAATATCAATATCAGCTCTGAACCGGTTCATCAGACCTATCTTCTCCTGTTCGTTTAGGAGGAATGACCCTTCCAGGGAATAATGTTGATAAGCATTCTCAATAGCCAGGTAGAGATCTAGTGCACGGGCTGTATTGCTGTATGATCGAATCGCATTTAGATAGTCATCAAACGGCTCATTTCCGGGGATTTTTCTTACCAGTTTATCATTTTTAGTTAAAGTTGTGAGAGCATTTATCAATGCCGTCATTATGGATGAGTGTTCACGGATATTTAGTCCATAGGCAGTATTTGCTTCCTCTGAGTTGATACCGTTTTGTTCTAACACAACTGACGTCAAAGCTTCAAATGCCATGTACTGCAGGATGTTGGTTGTATATTCTACCTGATCCGTTTCCGGGTTTAGCGAGATTGGTTCTTTCGCCTTGTCTAAAATCTCTGTAACCAATTGATATGTTGAACTACTTTCGGAGGCTGCCGCATTGTTCAAAATCTGTGCAAGCCCCAAACCACTTTTTCCTGCATTCGAAAAACCGGCAATGGATAATCCCGGCCGCATAGAGATTAAAGGGAGATCATCCGTAAAGCGGGTGTTTGGTTCATTGGGAGGTATATCTGAAATAATTTGACCAAATACCGGCGCTGAAAGTAACAGTCCCAAAAGACAAAAGAAAGATATTCTTTTCATTCCACGTCTTGTATTGAATGGATGATAGTATTCTATGAATATAGGAATTCAGATGTAGGGTATAAGTAGCCTCTTACAAATATAATATATCTGAAAATGTGGACCTCTTCTATTTAATTATGAATAGATCACTTCTTTGAAATAGACAATGGTAAAATGGATTCACTGCCGATAATGTTGGAACGATTAAATTCTCTATAATAAACGGAGTGATATGTTTCTTTTTTGAATCAACAGCGAAAAAACTACCTTTAACATCAAAACTCTAACAACCTTATTATTTATGTTCTACCGAATATTTTCTTATCTGTTTCTATTTATACTTTTGCCTGTAATTTTACCGGCTCAAACAAGTATCATTCACGAAAGCCTTCCGATTGAAAATTCCGTATTGAACAAAAATGTAAACTACAATATTTACCTGCCTAAAGGGTATGAAGAATCAAACAGAAGCTATCCTGTTTTATATCTACTTCACGGATATACTGATAATGAAATTGGCTGGACGCAGTTTGGAGAGGTTCAGCAAATTGCCGATGAAGCAAGCGAAAGTTTGAGCGTTACGGATATGATTATCGTAATGCCCGATGCCGGCGTAAGTTGGTATATCAATAACCATGATGGATCCGTGAATTACGAAGAATTTTTTACACATGAACTGATACCGCATGTGGATGAAACCTACCGAACACGGGCAACAAAAGAGTTTCGGGCGATTGCTGGACTATCCATGGGTGGATATGGTACATTGATTATGGCAACCAAACATTCAGAGCTTTTTACGGCTGCCGCGCCTTTAAGTGCAGCCGTGTTTTTGGATGAAGAAATTTCAGGTATGCCGCAGGAAAACTGGGATAACGCTTTGGGTACTCCATTTGGAGAAGGATTAGAGGGAGAAGACCGGTTGACCGATCATTATTATGAAAACTCTATCATTGAGATCATGGAGAATGGAGATCAGGAAGCTCTAAAATCTGTGGATTATTACATAGACTGTGGAGATGACGACTTTCTAATCCGTGGAAATTTGGCATTATATGATGTGATGGTTCAAAATGAAATCAATGCTGAGTTCAGAGTTCGGGATGGTGCCCATACATGGGATTATTGGCGAACAGCTCTGCCTGATGTTCTCGAGTTTGTAAGCGCCCGGTTTCACAGATAACTCTATTATAAGTTCAAAACCTAAAAGCCTCTGAAGATCCTTGAAGCTTTCTTTTCGAACAGACCTTGTAGCTTGAAAGATTTCCGCCCGATGCCATCGGAGTTATGGATCCTGTAAGGTCATTTCTTTGTTAATCGTTAAATGAGTACAGGAATTTTAGGTTACCGGTTAAACGGGTAGTTTTGTACAGGATGAATAGTCAGTTTGAAAATCAAGTTTTGTGTAAACTGAATTTCAGCCAGGTAACTGAACGAATTTTCGCTGAGATTTCTTTACTTAATGGAAACATAAAAATGAAATACCAGACAGAATATGAGCTATACAGTTGCTATAAAATCAATTGAAAAAGTTACACACGATGTAAAAAAGTTTACGTTTAAAAAACCCGAAGGCTACTCATTTACACCGGGTCAGGCCACGGAAGCTTCCATCAATAAAGAGGGGTGGGAGGATGAGAAGCGGCCATTTACGTTTACTTCACTGAATGAAGACCCTGATCTGGAATTCATAATTAAGATATATGAAGATCACGATGGTGTGACAAATCAGATCGGCAAACTGGAAGTAGGAGACGAATTTATTATTGATGATCCCTGGGGCACTATTCAATACAACGGTCCGGGAGTTTACCTTGCAGGTGGTGCGGGAGTCACACCATTTATTGCAATCTTTAGAGACCTTCACAAAAAGGGAGAGATCGAAGGAAACACACTAATTTTTTCCAATAAAACTGCCAAAGATGTAATTCTCCAGGAAGAATTTGAAGAGATGCTTGGCGATAATTTTGTATCGATTCTGACCGATAATGATGCTGAAGGACATATGTTTCTTGATGGATTCATCGACAAAGATTTTTTGGCCGAACAGATCGAAAATTACGACCAGCCATTTTATGTTTGCGGCCCGATGAAATTCAACGAAAATATGATGAAGTACTTGAAAGAGCTCGGAGCCGAACCGGATAGTTTAGTGTTTGAAGAGTAAAACTTTTGATTCTACATTTTAGCTTGTAGTCAAGTCCTATTAAAGTCCATGCAGTTTAGCCTTTGAGGAAGACTTTACCGGATTCCAAGCGTCTTCATATGACCTCTTAAAGAAGAATTCTTGGTAGTAGGCTATAGTCCTAACAATTCTTAGATAAAGACCGGTGTAGATACTCATTAAATGAACATATTTGAAAAGCTTTTTTTCCTCACTTCGGCGTTCAGTAAAGATCATAATACTTCCCATCTGAACATAACCCATCACTACGTAAAGCGTAATATTCATTGGGATGATATAAACAAGAGAAGAGGTGTAATTCAGCAAAATATCGGCCATATAAATAAGCCATGTAATATCTAGAATTACATTATAGAACACGTTTTCAAACAAAGAGAAGAAGTTTTTCCAGTTAAAATTAGCGTTCGGAAAGTAAACGTCCCTGTGTTTTCTTACACGGAAACGAATAATTGATTTGTCCCATCGAAGGCGTTGTTTGGTGAGGACTTTAAAAGAATCGGGTGCATTTGTAAGACAAACTGCTTTTGGTTCGAAATGTATTTTATAACCACATTTTCGAATTTTAACAGTTATGTCTCCATCCAATCCGGGGCCAATGTCCCATCCACCAATTTTATCCAAAATTTCGGGGCGAAACGCTCCAAATGCTCCCGATACAATTTTGTAAATACCCAGAGTAGAAGTAACAATCCGACCAACAGAAACAGTTTTTAAATACTCAATGGCTTGTAGAGAGGAGCAAAGGCTCTCTTGATAATTACGCACCTTTACATTACCACCGACGGCTCCAATCTTCTCATCATAGTAGAATGGAATTACCACCCGTGCAATTGCATCACGATCAAACGAACAATCTGCGTCAAGGTGAACAATAAACTTTCCGGTAGCATATTGTAAAGCAAGATTCGCTGCAGAGGCTTTACCACCTCTTACTTCGTTACGGATAAACTTATCAATGAGTCCCAGTTTTTCAAGATTCTGACCAATAATCGGAGTATCGTCATCAGAGCCGTCATCAACAATAATAAGTTCAAAATTTTGATAGGTTTGCTCCTCTAATGATTTGGTGAGTTTATAAAGGTGTCTCCCTTCATTTTTACCGGGGATAATGATCGAAATCAGTGGATTTTCAGAAAATAAAGCCTGGCGGCCTGCTTTGTAACGATCATCATAATCCTCACGCTTTACCCAATGGATAAATGCAATGATGTAATCTATGATGATATATCGGGTGAACTCGAATATTGCAAAATACCAAAATACCCGAAAAAATTTCCCCCATCCCCCGGCGAGCCAATATTGGATATATTCTGGTATAAGTTGATCAGGCATTATCGTTGGAATCAGAAATATCAGTTAGTTTTAACTTGACGGTTTGATCTTTGATATCAAGTCCATCAGCAAGAAGCCGGCTGATATTATTGTTAATGACATCGCTGGTAAGATGTGCCCTTTTGGTATCAGAATTACATATAAGGATGGTGTAACTGTATGGATTTTCACTACAAATCAGATCTGTAGGTTCCAGGTAATGTGTCAATATGCTGCAAATTTCTTGCTGCAGCATCTTTCTTCTTTCTACATGAAAGCGGTCTACTACGTTAGCCAAAATGGTTAGTTCAGCTTCAAATAATGGTGATGAACTACCTGTTTGGCGTTTCAAAAGCTCTTGTTTGCGGAAAAGCTTGTAAATCTCCGGATTTAGTATGGAAGAATTCTCTTCTGTTTTCTGAGCAGGCTCTCCCTTATAACCAAATTTGGCTAAGTACTCCCCTTTTGCAGTTATTGAGTAGGTTTTTATAGATCGAGTATGCAGCATGGAGAGTTCATTATCCTTTCCACAGTCAACGCACAGAGCTTTTACCGTTGCATTTTGAAATTGATGCCGACAAGATCGACAGGTATACATTGAGGAAGGTTTATCGTAATCGATCCCTATATGACGTAACTCTTTGTCACATTTCGGACACTCAAGCCGGTCGTCTTTTTTGAAAGTATCCTCAGGTCCTACATGAGCACATACAAAATGATGGATAAGATCGGATGACTGCAGGTCGGGAGAACCACAAGAAGGGCAACATTCACGGTAGTTAAAGTAGCCACCTGAACAATGGTTGCAGGATTGAATAATTTCATTTCTTTGCCCATCTAAATATCCATCTTGATGCATTTCATCCAGAAGGTCAATTGCTTTTAAGCCTTCTGAAGACTTAAATATAGAACTGATAAATGAGTAGGCATAACCGGTATTAACATATCTGGTCCGTATAGGTTGAAGAGTTGTGACCCTGCTGTAAAGATACTGACAAATCCGTTGTGACAGAGCTCGTCTAAAATCAAGTTCATGCACTTCTGTGTTAAGATTTTTTAGACTGCCTGTAATTTTTCTAATGAATTGAAGTTGATTTTCAGGGTGCTCTTCGGTCCACGTTCCATCGAAAAGAAGACGTATGTTCTCACCGCAATTTGTGTAACTACTTACAAAAACCGGTTTTAGTGAGATTGTTCGACTGGAATCTGATCTAACTTCACGGAGTGTTTCCAGCGCCTCGAACTCAGAATCAGTTTGAACGACTATAGCATCAGCATGGTTTGTATCCTCACGTTTTACATCAGAGTGATGATAAAAATAGAGAATATGAAGACCGTCTAATCGTAATGACCGACGACCTTCTTTTTTAGATTTTGCTAATTCTAGCATTTTTTTGAATTGATAGGTTTGAAAATTTTGGAGGAATTAGAGGCTCATGTAAATTCCGTGTGGAATTTGAGCTTCAAAGGTTCCGCGAACATCAAAGAAAATTGTATCCTGATTGGAAATGGATCGATAGTAGTCCTGATCTTCCTCATTGTATTTATCGTGAGCTACTGCAATAATTACTATGTCAAAGGATCCTTCTGCTTTATGTACTGTTTGAATATTATATTCATCAGAAACTTCAGATGGCTCTGCATGCGGGTCTTCAACCGTTACATTGGCACCCATTAAACGGAGTTTTTTCACAAGGTCAGCTACTTTAGAATTACGGATATCACTTACGTTTTCTTTGAATGTAATTCCCTTCACCAGGATATTCGATTCATTGGGAGATTTTCCATTATCAATAAGCTTTGAAATGACCCGGTCTGCTATATTCAGAGCCATGGAATCATTTATATGTCGGGAAGAAAGAATTACTTTAGGATCAACATCCAGTTCCAGTGCTTTGTGGGCTAAGTAATATGGATCTACACCGATGCAGTGCCCTCCAACCAGGCCGGGAAAGAAATTCAGAAAATTCCACTTTGTTCCGGCTGCTTTTAACACTTCATGAGTGTTGATATTCATTTTCTCAAAAATTACAGAAAGTTCGTTCATCAGGGCGATATTGACGTCTCGTTGGGTATTCTCAATAATTTTTGAAGCTTCGGCAACTTTTATAGAGGAGGCTTTGTGAACTCCCGCTTTGATGATGCTGCTATATACATCTGCAATGATATCAAGTGCCTCTTCATCGCTTCCGGACACGACCTTGGTGATTGTGGTTACCGTGTTAACTTTATCACCGGGATTGATGCGTTCGGGCGAATATCCCACTTTAAAATCTTCATTTAATTCGAGGCCTGAAATGCGCTCAAGGATGGGTACACAAACTTCTTCGGTACAGCCGGGGTAGACAGTAGATTCAAAAACTACGCAATCACCTTCCTTCAAAACTCTGGCTACAGAAGCTGTTGCTTTTTTCAAAGGGGTGAGATTTGGTTCTCGTAATGAATCAATTGGAGTGGGTACTGCCACTACATAAAACTGTGCGTCTTCAATTCTATCTAACCGGTGGGTATATTTAATTTTCTTATTTTTAAATTTCTCTTTCGATAGTTCACGTGATGGATCCATATGTTGGTTAAGCATCTCTACTCGTTCTTCATTGATATCGAATCCCAGAACGGAATATCGGTTGGCAAATTCCAGTGCAATTGGAAGTCCAACATATCCTAATCCTACAACTGCAAGTTTAGCTTTGTTTGATTCCAGCCTGTGAAAAAGGTTCATATCATACTTTACCGGGCTTTTTCTTTTCTGGTCTATATTGACTCTTTGTATTGTTTTTGCTGTATTGTTCATGATTATTTCTATTTATTATCAGTTTTAAATTTTTTGTTAATGTAATCTACGTTGTTTTAACAGGTTTTAGTGATATTCTCGATCAATAAACAGTTACTGTCGATAAGTGGTAAAAAATCTGGGTTAAGTGGTTTTTGCAGACCTTTGAAATGAGTAAATAGTTTATCTTGAAGGTTGGTAAGCCTATATTATTATTTTACTTAAAAGAACCTACCTACCGAAACCGTTACGCTCATCTTGTAAAATTTCTTCCAGTCATTATCGTCTGAATCCTTGAATGGAAGGATGTCAACCAATATTCCACGTTCGGTGGGTTCGTAGCTCTTTTGGAATTCATCCGGCAGTTCGTATGTGGCTATATAGTATTGTTCAATGACTCCCTGGCGGGTCTCTCCGTTTGGAAATGATAGTTCAACTGTTTCCCCAACACTTATATAGTCGATGGCTGATTGAGGAAAATAGGCTTGAATCTTTGTCTTCTTTGGTTGATGGATGGTAAGTACTTCGTTTGCCTTGTAAGAGATTTCATTTTCTTGTACTGATATCTGCCCCACAATGCCATTAAAAGGAGCCTTGTAAACACGTGTATTCTGAAAACCATCAGGTATTGACTGATTTATGTTTGAAGATTCTGACTGCAATAATTTCTCTCGTTCCTGATTAAGTATGAGTAATTCTTTTTCCGTTTTCTGGAGATCGAATTCAGCTCGGCGAAGTCTTTGGTTGGCTTGCTCATACGTTGTTTTGGAATAAACAGCTAATGCAACAAGACGAGCTGTCTCATTCGATTCATTTGTAAGCATTTCGACAGTCTGCAAGTGATAATCTCGCTCTGCTTCTTTTTGCCTGATATCCATTTCAATTTGGCGTCGGTCACGATTGATTCGTTCCTGATTTGATACCTGCATAGAGAAGTAGGTTGCATCATTCTCGAAATACTGGTTACGATAGGTAAACAGGGTATCTCCATGACTAATATCAGCACCTTCCAGGATATTTATATCTAAGATTCGAATATCCTCAGAAAAGTTTACCGAAAGTTTGTCCATGGTTACCATGCCATCAACCTGGATCAATGCGATACCCTGGTAAAGTTTTACCAATACGTAGATGAGGATGATTGCCAGAAGAGCCAAAAACAGAATACGGTCGGTATTAAGTTTCTTTTTTTTGGGTTTTGGCAGCTCCTTGAGCTGCCTGATAGCAGCATTCCCGGAAGAAAATGTAAACTCTTTCATGTTACTCTCTTTGTTTTAAAGTTAAAATTGTGAATAAAATTCAGATGGTGGGATGGTAACAAATGCAGGGATAAATCCAGGCTTGGGGTTAAGCTCTACATATCCCTTTTCTTCATTATTATGAGAACCGAGATAGATTGTATCACCATTTTGAAATTGAAAGTCATTGTTCAATAAATTTGATCCAATCATGAGATGAAAACCATCATCTAATAGGCTTTGGTTGCGTTCTGCATTCTCATGCACTAAAAAAGAAATACGGAATGATTGACCACCAAAAAAATCATAGAGCTCATGCTTTCTCTTTCCATATCCATGAAGAATAATATTTCTAACGTTACTTCCCTTTAGATAATCAGCAATCAATGGCCAGTTTGCGTCTTGGATTTTTTCTAATTCAAGGAGAGCGATATTAAGAGCCGGATTCGTATCAGGGGACATGAGTAGATAGGTTCGCAAATCAGTATCTGGTACCAGGAGATTTATTTTTAACAGAATTTTTAAAGCATCCTGCTGAACCTTGAGTAGCTCAGATTGTACAGCCAATCGGTCATCATTCATCAAGTGAATAGATTCACTTACTTTTGTAGAGACAGACTTTTCGATTACTTGGTGTACTCTAAGCTGTTCCTCTATTTTTTGGAGATTATATTTCAGGTCACCTGCTTGTTTCTGCTTATATCTATATTCTTGATAAAGTGTCATAAGCTCCTTGCGCGTATGTTCCTGCTGGTTGTTGTGGAGTTGGTCAAGATCCCTGATTTTGGCAGAGAGCAGATCTTTACGCTCATTACGGTTCGTTAGACTTGATATCGGAATTCGTAACGATAATCTTGCGGAGGAATACTGTCGGGCGTCCCCGGTAAATGGAACCTGGTAATTGTAATTCAGCGAGGCGGTTAGTTTCGTGTCTGCCCACCAGCTGTTTTCAATATCGAGTTGCCTTTTCTTAAGCTGAAGCAGATCTGTACCAGGTGTGATGCTAGGCAGATCTTTTAGGAGTTCGTTTAATTGTAAATCAGGAAGATTTGTGAGTTCGGGTAATCCATTCTTAAAATTTATGTTAGATAGCTCCCTCGAAAATTGATTTTCAAACCGGATTAAAGAGGATTGATAAAATGATAATTGGAGTTCTGCTTCATCCAACCGTTTCCGTATCTCAATAAGCGGTTCATTTTGAATGATTCGATCACGATTGAGTTCATAAGCTATTTCTTTTTTTGATGTAAGCAGTTCTTTTCTTTGAGAATAAATATCAGCCAGTTGATGATTGAAGAGATAGTCGGCAAACAAGAACTGTTTATAGTAGGCAAGATCATTAGTTTTCTGATTCTGCAAACGGCGTTCAATTTTTGCCTGATATTGCAAATAATCAGCTTTATTTCTGTTGGAAAACCACCCCCCTTCAAGAATATTCCAGTTTACCCCTGTACGGTAATACGTTTTGCCTCCTGAAAAAATACTGTCAGGATCCACTGAAGCATCTCCAATCCGTCGGGTAACAGATGAATGCCACTGAATTCCAATGTCTTGTTGATAGATGTCACTTTCGGTTAGATAACTCTCTTCTGCAGCTGAATTATTGACGGATGCCTCTAAACCAAAGTTGAATAACGCGTTTAGAAACTCGTTGCTATCCGTTTTAAAACCCGAAACAGTTGCGGGTAAGGCTGCCAGGCTAATCCAAAGAAGTAAATATTTCATTGATCTTATTTTTCTTAAAACATACACCAGGATGTATGTACCATTCAGGATCTTTCGTTGAATGGCAGATTAGAAACGATCAATGGTTATAAGGGATAGATGAACCGATTTTTTAAATTGTATTTAGTCGATTTAAGAGCTCCTCTTTGTTAGATCGGCTGATAGGAATGATCTCCTCTGCAATGAGTATGCTGTTGTCTTCGATATCAACAATCTTATTGATATTTACTATATAAGAGCGATGGACCTGTACAAACCGATTAGGCGGAAGTTTTTCGGCAAACCGTTTCATCGTTGCATGAACAAGATGCTTTTTTTTGGGGGTTTGAATCTGGACATAATCACCACGGGCTTCCATAAAGAGAATATCATCGTAATTTAGTCGAACCAACCTGGAATTTACGTTGATAAAAATGTGCTTCTCTTTTGAATCCGGCCCATTTCTCTCAGCAGACATCCTTTCGTCACGTACTTTGTTAACGGCCTTAATGAATCGGGGTGTACTAACCGGTTTCAGAATATAGTCGGATACATCGTATTCAAATGCCTGAACTCCAAAATTATCATCACTGGTGGTAATTATAACCTCAGGTACATTTTTTACACTGCTTAAAAAGTCAAAGCCTGAAAAATCCGGCATGTGGATATCTAAAAAAACAAGATCAATCTCTTCTCTGTTTAAGAAGTCAATCGCCTCAAGTGGATTGTTGAATTCGGCAACGGACTCCAGGAAATCAACTTTTTCACATAACTTCTTCAGAGCTGCACGTGCAATCTTTTCATCGTCTATAATGATACATTTCATGTTATTCTCTTGGTTCTTAGCGTTAACCTGGTTTGATGGAGGGCTATTATGATAGGTTCAAGACGTTGATTGCAAACAGACATTGCTAAATCGTTGTTTCGTGCATTATATTCTAATTTCGATACTTTATTCACAAGGTCATGAAACCCGAACGTTCTTAGTTTAGTCAAAACAGCGTGTAACAAGTCCGCCAGTTTTTTCAAGTCACCCTCCAGAGCGACTTCTTCTATTTTTTGAATTTGGCTGGGAATTTCATCCAAATAATAAGTAATAAGCTCATTTTTAAAATGCTCGTCACCATCTGCCCACTCATCAATTTGTGAAAAATCTGGTTCAGTAGAGATATTTGTATAGTCGGTTACAATTTTTTGAACATCTTGCAGACGAATTGGTTTCAGCAAAAGAAACTTTGAATCGATTGATTTTTTTGATAATTGCTCCAATACAGGTTTAGATCCAGATGTAAAATAGACGGGTATATTGCCAGGAGTGTCTAGATTTTTTGCTCCATTCAGGTAAATATCTCTGATGATAATATCGTATGCATTGACCTCCACTTTTTCTCTCATTTCGTTATGCGAAGTAGCGATTTCAACAGATATCGATGGTATTTTTTTTAGAATTCTTTTAAATGCAAGCTGATCGAACTTATCATCCTCAACGTACAGGATCTGCATATCAATAGGCTAATTCACTTGTGGTCCAATATGATTTAATCGTTTTCAGCATTTTAACAAATTCACTATATCGCACAGGTTTTACCATATACCCGGCCACCTGCTTGTCAAAACTTCGGAGTTTATCTTCCTGGTGATTTGATGTAGTTAGCACTACAACTGGTATTTTCCGATATTTTGAATCTTGCTTAATACGGTCCAGAAATTCAAATCCATTCATTTTTGGCATACTAAGGTCCAGCAATATTGTGCCGGGTAAATTGTCCGGGTTAGATGACAACCAACTGAGACCTTCCACACCATTTCTGCAAACCACAAGGTTATTAGGTATATCTAACTTTTTGAGAGCACGATGAACCTTTTTTACTTCAATAGCATCATCTTCAAGTAGTAAAATCGATTTCAGCCCTTTCATATGTGTCATAGTGTTCTTTCAATGTAAAATAAAAAGTTACTCCATTTTCTTTATTGTTCTCGAACCAAATCCGCTCACCGTGGTCATTCAATATTTTTTTAACAATGGAAAGACCAATACCGGTTGAATCGGTTTTCTTATCGGAGTAACTGCTAAATAATTGGAAAACCTCTTCTTTATTTTCGGAGATGCCCGGACCGTTGTCCTTAAAGCTAAACAACCAAGAATGTTTCTCCTTTAAGTATTCAGACTTGATTTCAATGCGGCCATCTTCTGCACCGATAAATTTAATGGAATTAGATAAGAGATTCTGCACTATTTGCCTGAACTGAAATTTGTTAAAAACAATTAACGGGAAATCACCTTTCAATGCTATTGTAATATTCTTAGGAATATTCAACAGTCGAATAACAGACTGGATTTGGTTTTTTGTTTGAATCTGTTCTTCTAATCCCTGCGATTGTGTTGCCATCGAATAGGATAGTACGCCGTCAATAAGCTGGTCCATTCGTGATACATTTTGTATGAGAAGCTGCAGGCTTTCTCGCCCGTCTTTATCTAGTTTGTCTTCATAATCCTCAATTAGCCATTCACTTAAGGAGCTAATAGCTCTAAGAGGTGCTTTCAGATCGTGAGATATTACATGAGCAAATTCACTAAGATTATCATTTGCTTTTTTTAGTTGTGAGAGAAGTTCTTCCCGTCTCCGTTCATTCTTTTTCTTTTCTGTGATATCCCTGGCTATTGTCTGGATCATTTTTTCACCTTTAAAAACAATCGGTGTTGATCGTACCTCAATCGTTTTTCTGTCACCTTTTAATGTTGTTATATCAAATTCCAATGGAGTAAGAGTTTCCCCTTTACTTAATTTTGAAAGACGCTCATTAAACGTTGATTTCTTACTTGGGGATGTAACTTCCAGTAAATTTTTCCCGATAATTTCTTCCGGTTCGCTTGCCCCATATAATTCATATCCTGCAGGATTCAGATATTCAACCACTGCATTTTTTGTGATTTGTATAGCTTCGGGTTGATTATTTACCAGTTTTTGCCAGCGCTGTTCACTTTCTTTTAAAGCTTGCTCCTGCTCATTTTTTTTAGTGATATCACGTACAAATGCACTAAAAAAATGTTTACCCCCTATTTTATTTGGAATGATAGCGAGCTCAATAGGAAAAATCGAGCCATCACTTTTTTTCCCGATAATTTCTATTCGCTTATTTAAAACAGGCCCATGACCGGTTTTCATATAGTTATTCATTCCTTTTTCATGAGCTTCTACATGTTGGTCAGGAATGATCGTTTCTGAAATACGTTTTCCGAGGACTTCGCTTTTTTTCCATCCAAATATGGATTCTGCCTGAGTGTTCCATTCTGTTATTTGTCCCTCTTGATCGATTACTACCACTGCATCTAACGCAGAGTTAATGATTGTTTTTAGTTTTAATTCAGTTTCACGAAGTGAGAGTTCCTGACTTTTTAACTTTGAAATTAAATGCCCGATCATTAATAGATAAGAGGGTGAACCTTGGTCATCACGAATTAGGTGCATTCGTTGTCCAATCCACAGATCATTGTCAGATTTTTTTTTAAGCTTAATTTCATTGTAAAACCCATTCAGATCATCCAGAGATTTACTTCGTAATTGAGCTTTTAAGACATTTTTTTGATCATCAGAAATAAATTCTGTGAAATGTTTATTTAGAATTTCTTCAGCCGAGACTCCTAAAAAATTGCACGTATATCTATTGACAAAGATCAAAGTACCTTTGAGATCACATGCATATACAACATCAGAAACCTGTTCAAATATGTTGCGAATATTCCTGATCATAATAGTTACTAATATATTTTATGATGATAGGCTGTATCATAAAAATGAAAAGAATAAGAAAAGGCAAAATAAAGTAATTTTCATTTTCTATTACATTAAAGAATGCAGAATGAATTTCTAAACATTTTCACCAAATTGAATAGAACTTTCAAGTTATTACTTTTTGATTCAGCAAGTATTTTCCTCAAATATAGGGAAATATTAGACTTATAAAGTACCTAAGGTAGTTTTTAAAAAATCGAAATAACTTCTAATCTCTTGTCAACTGTTGGTTTTCATAGGCATTTTTGTGGGTTTTCGTATTCAAGATGAGCTGAGCAGCGATTGGGTTTATTTCAATGCCGGGAATTGCTGTAGGGATGGTCTTACAGGTAAACTGAAAGTAGGAGGTCTGGCACACAAAAAAGTTTATTTACTGAGTGCTTATTCAATGAATGATATCGTCTAATATACTTTATTCATCAACTGATATATAAGGTGCTTCATTTTTAAAAATTTCTTCCAGCACAGATGACTGAATTGGCATCGACTTGAGGAGGGCAGAATAGTCAACCGGTTTGCGGGATACAGCGATCCAGTCGGTTCCAAAGAGTAAACGGTGTGAGTCTAACAACTCTAACTTTTGAGCCAATGTCTTGTTATTGTCCCGGATATCTTTAGCTCTTGATGTATCACCGCGAGCAAGTGCCGCCTCGGGATCTGCAGCGGTTGCCGATATGTCAAAAAAAACATCTTCATCTAAGATGTTCGGTTTTTCAGATGAGGCTCTATCAAAATAATCGATTATTTCAGATGTAGTTTCATTAAATGCCCCAGCTCCTCCAAGATGAGCAATCTGAACGGTTAAATGTGGTGTATTATCAAGAACTTTGTTCACAAAAATGGATGCGTCCATTTTCCCATAATCTTGTTTTCTTGTAAAAAGGTGGATCACAATTGCAATATCTAACTTTTCGGCCAGCTGAAATACGGTCGACAGCTTCTGAACGTGATCCTTCTTTCGTAAATCAACATCAGAATTTGCCAGGTGCAGTTTCAAACCTGCGACTTGCGGTAATTTGCTGCATCGCCTGACCTCCTCTTCCGCATAATCTGAAAGTGGGTTCACACTGCAAAATGCAGCTAGGCGATTCGGATATTTAGCGGATTGATTTGAAACGTAATTATTTTCCTGTTTTACCTTTTCGTATTCGTTGGGAAATTCAACATCCGGAGCAGCAAAGAAGTAGGCAACGGACAATAAAGCTCCATGTTCAATTTCCGCCTTATCAAGCATCTTAATGACCTGGTCAGACCCAGTTGGATCAAGCAGCGGTATCTCCCTGCCTGTCAACTCTTTTTGTAGTGTTACCAGTGCTTTTGAAGATGCTTCACTCATGATATGAATATGATGGTCTGCTGTCGGATTAAGGTTCTGCGACAGGGCGTTAAAAGCTCCAAGTATCAAGAATAAAGAAGTAATTGTAAGAAGATTTTTAAAATGCATTATAAAAAAATTTTATTTGCAATTTTTTTTCAAAAAATGCTGAATGAGATCGCCTCTTTAGTGACACGAAAAAAAATCATAGTGATTCAAAAATGAAACCACGAATCCGAGGCTCCGTACTGCAGCATGTAGATCACTAAGATGTAAGGGAACAACATGCTCAAAAATTACCTGAAAATTGCTCTTCGCAATATCCGGAATAAGAAATTTTATTCACTTCTTAATTTATTAGGCCTTTCAATCGGTATTACCGCAGGTGTTTTAATTATCATCTATGTTCAGGATGAATTGAGTTACGATCAGTTTCATCCCAATGTCGAAAACAAGTATGTAGCAGGTCTCGATGGTAAAATGGGAAACCAGGAAATTATGGGAATACATACACCTCCTGTAATGGCAGGCATTATCCTGGAAGAAACACCGGGGATTCAAAGTGCAACTCGAACATATAACGCAGGTGATATTGTATTTCGAAAAGATGATCAGGTATTTACAGAGAAAAGTGTTTACTGGGCTGATTCAACCTTTTTTGACTTTTTTGGATTTGAGTTGATGCAGGGTGATCCGGAAACGGTATTAGATAGTCCGAATAAAGTCGTTCTGACAGAGTCGACTGCAAAGAAATACTTCGGCAGTGCAAACCCAATCGGACAAACGATCTCTGTTGGAAACGATCAGAGTAGTTACGAAGTAACCGGAATCACAGCTGATCCACCACACAATACCCATTTTGAGTTCGATATTTTACTCTCCTTTAGTTCTATAGATTACAGTCGCTCCACACAATGGCTTTCAAACAGCATCAACACCTACCTCGAGGTAAATCCAAATGTAAGCATATCAGAGATTGAGCAATCATTCGATGAGTTGGTTACAAAGTATGTAGGCCCACAAATGGAGCAGTTTATGGGAGCCACAATCGAGCAGATGGAAGCACAGGGGAATCAGTATGGTTATTTTGCATTCCCGATTTTGGATTTGCATCTGCACGCTTCGGGGATGGTTTCAGCGTTCAAGGCTCCAAGTGATATCACCTATGTTTATATTTTTTCAGTAATAGGATTTTTCCTGATTTTGATCGCCTGTGTCAATTTTATGAACCTCTACACAGCGAGTGCTTCAGGTCGGGCAAAGGAGGTAGGTTTACGGAAAACACTTGGTGCAGAGCGAAACAGCATGATGACTCAGTTTCTGTTCGAATCTATCCTCTATGTACTGTTAGCGGCTATTTTATCAGTATTTCTGATCTACCTTATTTTACCCTGGTTTAATTCCCTTTCCGGTAAATTGCTGACACTCCAAATCTTCACCGAGCCCTGGTTTCTTGGAACAATGTCTGGTCTCATTATCATCATTGGTTTGATAGCGGGCAGCTATCCGGCGTTTTACCTGACCAGTTTTAGTCCGGTTGATGTTTTAAAAGGCAGAGTCCGGCGGGGAGCTCAAAGTAGTGGTTTCAGAAGTACACTTGTTGTAGGGCAGTTCTTTATTTCCATCGGTTTGATTGCGTGCACGATCCTGGTAAATCAGCAGTTGCAGTTTATGCAAAATAAGAACCTTGGATTCAACAAAGAGCAGTCCATCGTACTTACAAATACCTCCCGGCTGGATAATAACCGGGAGCCCTTTAAAGAAGAGCTACTTTCAGATACCCATGTACTCGCTGCAAGTTACACGACCTTTACCATTCCGGGTACTCAAAATGTAACCGTGTTTCAACGGCCTGAAACAGATTCCGATTACATTATGGCAATGTATTTTGCCGATCACGATCACCGGGAAGCTCTTGGTTTTGAAATGGCAGAGGGCCGGTACTTTAGTGAAGATTTTCCAACAGACACTTCAGCTATTGTCATAAATCAAACAGCAGTTCAGGAACTCGGGCTTGAAGATCCTGTGGGGCAAGAGATTATTTTTCCGGGCAATGACAACCGGGTATATGATGTAATCGGTGTCATGAAAGATTTTAATTTTCAATCCCTACGAGACGAAATCATGCCGTTGGCCATAGTATTAACCGAAACTGCGAATGAGATGATCGTCCGCTTTCAGTCGGAAGATCCCCGGGATGCCGTAAATATGATTACATCTACCTGGGATGAGTATTCAGGTGGAGAGCCGGTAGATTATACGTTTTTGGATGATGACTTCGATGAACTTTTCAGGGAAGAACAACGGCTTGGGGCTGTATTTACGGCATTTACGATCATAGCAATATTTATTGCATGTTTGGGTTTATTGGGCCTGTCGGCTTATATGGCTGAACGCCGTACACAAGAGATTGGCATTCGAAAAGTAATGGGTGCAACTGTTCCTAACATTCTGGGCTTGCTGTCTGTTGAATTTCTCAAACTGATCGGGATAGCATTCCTCTTGGCAATACCAATCTCCTGGTATTTCATTCAAAACTGGCTCCAGGGCTTTGCTTACAGAACGGAAATTAGCCCTATGATTTTTGTATTTACTGCCCTGGCAACCATTGGCATTGTACTGGTTACCATTAGTTGGCAAACCCTCAAAGCCGCTTTTATGAATCCGGTCAGGAGTATTAAAACGGAGTAAGCTCTTGAAGGTTAAATCCATGCAATTTTAGTTCCTGATTGCTCATAGATATTGCCGGGTTACGTTTATTCTTGAATTCTGAACCGATTCATTATTGTAAGCTTAAACTTGCGGTTCATCCTGGAAATGCTATCTTAATATTATTCAGTTCTTTATATCATATAAGCATTTCACGTACTTAATATTAAATCGGGATTAGGAGGGGGTATCAATGAATAAAATTATTGTATCGCTGAGTGTACTGTTTACTCTTGTGATTGGCTACTTCTTGGGTTTCTATATCAGGGCCGGAGTACCATGGTCTGAAAATGCATCTATCTTTTTAATTATTCTCTCCTCCGGCGCCTTTGGGGGGTTACTCTATACAGCGAGAGATAGTGGTCTTGAACTGCTTCACCGGGACCCTGATAATCAGTATCAAATTAAATTGGGTTGGGTGGCAGATTGTGCTTTTGGAATAGCCGGGGCACTTGTAGTATTTCTTGTTGTACCCACCGAACTCAACAACGCTGAGAATGGAAGCTCAATTTTAAGTACAGGGTCTGTTATGGATATCATCAGGCTGATGGCATTAGCACTGGTTGGCGGTTATGGCGGACGAAGTCTTGTAGACAAAGCCCTTTCAAATATTGCAAAAAGAGCTGATGAAGCGATGCAAAATGCGCAGGAGGCCAAGGAAAAAGTGAATAAGATGCAGGAAGTGGACACGAAAGCCCTGGAATTAGTCAATCTACACCTGGATGAGAATGAAGAAGTGAGTAATGAACAGGAGATGAAGGATGCAATAATAAAGGCATCAAAAACTGCAAGGTTTGAAATTTTTAAAGAGGCACGTTCAACAAGGAAGGAAAAAGCGGATAATCCTGAAGTTTTAAAACGTTTGGTTCCAATATTTGAGGCTTTAATTGAAAATGAAGCCGGAGAGGAGTACCACAGAAATCATGCGCAACTTGCCTACTGTTTAAAAGACAAGAAAGATAAAGAGTGGAAACGAGCTTATGAGGAACTAAAAGAAGCTATAAAAATCAGGGACAAAAATAACAGGAAAGGCTTCTATATGTATGAATTCAACAAAGCTATTTGTGGTACACACCTGGAAGATGTAGATAACCAGGAGATGATTAATGATTTAAAGACTGCGGCTAAAAGTGAGATCATACTTGAGAAAATAATAAATGAACCAAAGCTGATTAAATGGGCTGAAAAAAATAAATTTGATCTCAAAGGCTTGAAGGTCATTTAAAAGGTAAGCGCGTTATCAATAAAGTTATATGTAGTAAAATGAGGAAGAGTTGGTTTGGGTGAAGCATCTACAGCATGCTATTTGTAAAAGAGGAGAGGTTCAACGGCCGTAAGACAATAAAAGAAGTGCTTTTACAAAATATGAGTTTAAACGGTCAGGCGGATATAGTGCCTTGCTTCTTAACTTCTTGTCATGATCTCAATCACTCCATTTCTTCCTTCATAACCATACAAGAGGTTTGCTCTCGATAATTTAAGGACACGGACCGCACTCACATTTTGCATGTTCAGCATCGTATAGATATTTGAAAAACTTCTGCCGGCTCGTACCCCGTCAATCACAAAAAGTGGACGAGTATCAGACTCCAAAAAAGTAGATGATGAGCCACGAATGGAGATCGTTGCCGCACGACCCGATCCCTGTACTCTTACACCACTCAACCGCCGCAAGTAGATATCGAGGCCCAGGTTTGGGTTGTCGACCATAATTTCAGTTCCGGCCTGTGGAGAGTTGCCGGAAGATGATGATCCGGTACTTGCACAGCCGGTAATGAAAAGCATTCCTGCAAATAAAAGAGATGTGATTACGTATTTCATTACATCATCGTTTGAGGGTCGTTTATTACATATATAGTAATACTGTGTTCATCTATTCGCAAGAAGTAGATGTAATCTTTACCGAATTTATTATTGAGCTATGGAGCTTTTTGTTATGTAATGGTCATCTCACTATCAAGCTCAATCGATTCAACAATACTGTTTTTTGCTATTGATAAAATTTTTGAACCTTTCAATTCAGCCGAAAGAATGTTGTCCATCAATTTTTTTGCATCCTCAAGTTTTAGTTTACTCACATCAGTTCCATCCTTCGTTACAATGAGAACCCGGTATGATTTTTCAGGATGGTTACGAATAGCATTTTCAAGTTCAGTTTGAATATTTTTCATGTCAGCAGTCTAGATTTTATAAAATAAGGTACCCTATATAACGGGTACCTTATGGATTTATGTTTAAAGCTACGCTGTAGCCAGGTCACAGTTAATCAAGCCATAGCCGTGTGGTTCATCGAATCCGGGTCCGCCAAGGTCAGTAGAGGTCGCGGTAATTCTGCGCTCAACATTGATAGGACTGATTCCCGGAAACTTCTCGTAAAGAAGTGCAGCAAGGCCTGCTACATGAGGACAAGCCATGCTGGTTCCCGTTTTTTCATCATATCCATTATTCAGCACGGTGGAATTTACGTCAACACCGGGAGCAACAACAGTTACCCGATTCCA
>Ga0102943_1000755_pt1 | contig 21138 bp, 21 predicted proteins | sample SalPonC_black_MG_FD_78174 | JGI IMG/M metagenome (GOLD analysis project Ga0102943, IMG submission 78174) | Salt pond soil microbial communities from South San Francisco under conditions of wetland restoration - Salt Pond MetaG... | ecosystem: Environmental > Aquatic > Marine > Intertidal zone >...
AGCGCCGCGTCGTTGCCCATGACCCAGGAGCCGTAGCTTTCGCCCATGTCCGCGTTGAGATCGACCCTCATCATGTCTCTCCTCCGGTGACGCCGCTGATGAGTTGGTAGCCCAGAAGATCGGGAATGTCGCCGGGGTCGCGGACGAGCGGGCGCAGGCGGCGCTTCAGGGCCGACAGGGTTTCCTCCGGCGTCGGATGGTCCGCGAGCGCCTCCTCGACGGTGACGAAACGGAGGCGGATCGTCGAGCCGGGGGCGGCCTGCGCGACGACCGGCAGGTCGTCGGGATGGACCGTCCCGATCCGGGGATAGCCGCCGGTCGTCTGGCATTCGGGCATCAGGACATACGGCGCGCCGTCACCCGTCATCTGGACGTCGCCGGGCTGAACCACCTCGGAGACGAGGCTCAGCTGGCCGTCGGCCGCGAAGGGGTCGCCCTCGAAGGCGAGCCGGACGCCCTGCCGGTTGCCGCGGGTGTCGCGGATGAAGCTGGTCTCTTCGAAGCGACGGCGGTCGGCCTCGGAGAACAGCGCCGTCTGCGGCGTGGGCAGGAGGCGCAGCGCGCCGCCCCGGCAGCGGTCGGCGGTGTCGAGCCGCAGGGGAAGGGCGACGGGGTCCGGGTCAGGTCCGACGGGAAGCCTCTGACCCGCCGCGACGCGCCCGAGGATCCGGGCGGCGAGATGGGCGGCGCGGCTGCCCATGACCTCCTCGGTGGCGAAGCCTCCCGCAACGTGCAGGTATCCGTAGACGCCCGCGCGGGCGCCACCGATGATCAGCCGCTCGTCCGGTGCGATCCGGTGCGCCGCGTTCCAGTCGAGCGCGCGATCGCCGGCTCGCGCCTGCATCGGCGCGCCGGTGAGGGCGATGCGCAGGGGCTCCGTCGCCTGGAAGGTTCCGCCGGAGCCCGCCATTTCCAGAGCGGCGGCGATCGGCTGGCCGAGCAGCGCCGCGCCCTCGGCGAGCGCCAGCCGGTCTGCCGCGCCTCCGCGCGAGAGGCCGACGGACAGGAAGCCGGGACGGCCGCAGTCCTGCACGGTGACCCCCGGCCCAGCCGCATGGACGAGAAGCGCCCGCGTCACAGCCGCTCCGACGCGGCGCCGCCGCCCCGAGGGTCGTCCCGGCGAATGCGGTCGAGCGCGTCAGGCGGGACCGCCTCGAAGAGCGCCTCGTCGCCGGGGCGCAGCGGGAAGGGATCCTCGGCCTCGGGCCGGAAGCAGCGGAACGCCGTCTGCCCTATGTGCCGCCAGCCTGTCGGCGACGGGTTCGCGAAGAGCACGAACTGGCAAATGGCGGTGGTGAGCGCGCCCTCGGGAACCTCGGGCGTGAGGCCGCTCTGGCGCGGGATCGCCCAGTGCCCGGGCAATTCGCCCAAGTAGGGCTGGCCCGGCGCGAAGCCGATGGCGAGAACGCGCACGGGGGTGCTGGAAAGCTCCCGGATGGCCGCCTCGGCGGAGACCCCGACAAGGCGCGCGGCATCCTCCAGTTGCGGACCGTGGGCGCCGCCGTAGACGGTGGGAATGCGCCACAGGCGGCGCTCCGCGCCGAGATCGGCGGTGGTCCATTCGGTCCGTGCGATGTGATCGTCGAGCCTGCGGGTCATTTCGGCATGGGACACGCTGCGCGGATCGAAGCGCACGAAGACGGAGGTGAGGGCCGAGGCGGTTTCCTCGACGCCCGGCCAGCCTTCGCGGTCGAGCGACGCGCGGAAGGCAAGCGCGGCGCGGTTCGCGGACTCCGACATCCGGCTGCCGAAGCGCACGACAAGTGCGTCGAGGCCGTGGGGTGAGACCTGCGGGGCGTCTTTTCCGTGCTGGGCCACGATCATCGGGTCCTGGGCCTGGGCGAGTGTGTCCCGGCGACCGTTCCAAGTGCCTCGGCCCTTGTCAACGCGGGTTGACCTCCGCCGGGCCTGCGTGCCCTATCCCGCCATGGACGATTTCCTCATCATCGGCGGCGGGATCGCGGGTGTCTCGGCGGCGGGACGGCTGGCGGCGCTCGGGCGGGTGACGCTCCTCGAGAGCGAGCCGGCGCTGGGGTATCACGCCTCGGGACGGTCGGCGGCGCTGTTCGAGGCCACCTACGGGAAGCCGTCGACCGTCGCGCTGAACCGGGCGAGCCACGACTATCACGCGACGGCGGACGACGGGGTCCTGTCGCCGCGCGGCCTGATGCTCGTCGGCACGGCGGACGAGGAGGAGGTCTTCCTCCGAGAGGCCCCGTTGATGGAGATGGAGCGGATCACGGTCGCGGAGGCGCGGGAGATCGTGCCGATCCTGGACCCCGGGACGGTGGCATTCGTCGGGGTCCACGAAAACGCCTGGGATCTCGACACCGACCGGCTCATCCAGCACTTCGGCAAACGCGCCCGGGGCAACGGCCAGGTGGTCACAAAGGCCCCCGTATCGGCGATCGAGCGGACGGCGACGGGCTGGCGGGTGCGGGCCGGTGATCACGACTACGAGGCGCGGGTGCTGGTGAACGCGGCCGGAGCATGGGCCGACGTCATCGCGCGGAAAGCAGGGGTGGCGCCGCTCGGCCTGACGCCGCTGCGTCGCTCGATGGCGCGCATCCCGGCGCCGGGCGGCCATGACGTGTCGCGCTGGCCGATGCTGCTGGGCGCGGGCGAGACATGGTATGCCAAGCCCGACGCGGGCAAGCTCTTGGTGTCGCCCGCCGATGAGGATCCGGTCGACCCGCACGACGCCTGGGCCGACGACATGGTGCTGGCCGAGGGGCTCGCGCGCTACGAGGCGCGGGTGACGGAACCCGTCACGCGGCTCGAGACGTCCTGGGCGGGGCTCCGGACCTTCGCGCCCGACCGGGCGCTGGTGCTGGGGCCGGATCCGACCGAGCCCGCTTTCGTCTGGTCGGCTGGCCAGGGCGGCTACGGATTTCAGACGGCTCCCGCGGCCTCGGCGCTGGTGGCAGCGCTCGTTTCGGGCGCGGAGCCGGAGCTTCCGCCGGAGATTGTCGCGGCGCTGACACCGGCCCGGTTGAGGTAGCGGCCCGAGGCGAAACGTCCGGACGTTTTCTGACGGAAACCGCGTGTCGCGCGGACGTGGCTTCCATCTGTCGGGAAATATCCTCGGGGGAGCGCGAGGGGGCAGACAGCCCCCTCGCCCGGGTCGGCGCCCGAAGGCGCCGAAACCTCAGGCGTATTCCGGCAGATAGCTGTCTCGCGAGGCGGTGGGATACCCGAGGGGGCGGTGCTGCTCGGCCTTGCCGGCGACCTCCGGGAAGGCTTCCTCGATCCCGGCGCGAACGCCGGCCTCGACCATGGCGAGGGCGTCCTCGGTGATCAGGAAGCTTTCCACAGGCATTCCGTTCGCCAAGAACACGTGGTGCGCATCGAAGACGAGGTTGTAATAGGTCATCTCGGTCCGCGAGCGGTCTACGAAGGCCGCGTCCGAGGTTCCCGCGATCTCGCGCGCGGGGATCAGCGCCGCGGCCGTGTCGGGCTGGTCGGTCAACCGGTATCCGGGGATCAGGAGGCGGTGATCGCCCGCCACGATCAGGTCGCGCTGCGGCATCATCGGGCCGATCGCGCGGGGACGAAGGCAGACCGGCGCGAGGGAGGGGTCGGCATGCATGTCCGCCTCGGTCACGGTGCGGGACCAGACCATCCGAACGGGCCGGAGCCCCGCATCGCGCGTGACGATGAGATCGCCCGCCCGGAGGTTCGCCACGTGCCGCCCTCCGCAGGGTGTGCGGACGTTGGTGTTCCCGGCCAGCCCGACGACCAGCCGCATGGTATTCCGGATTTTCGACATCGCGTTCATGGATCCCGGCTCCCGATTTTCCCCGCCATCAGGCTTGTGAATAAATGTGTCACGAATGCGGAGAACGCGTGAAGCGTCAGGGGCAGCCGGAACACCGCGGAACGACGTCGTCCAAGGCGAATAATGGCCATTCATTATCAGACGGTTAAGCGGAAACTCCGGATAAACATCGCCGCCGGCGGAGCGAGCCGGATCGGCGCGACGCCACCGCCCGACGCACGCGATGGTAGAAAAGTATCCACAGGATGGTCGCGAATCGTCCCGAAGCGCGTGACAGTCATCGGCGGATTCGCGGGATCGTCCCCGCGCCGCTCGGCAGGTGGCAAAACCGTGGCGCCTACCCCGGGGCAGCGAGCGCGAGGTTCGCGCAGGACAGGACGAGGAGTGTGGCGAGCGGCACCCCATGCAACCGCTCTGCGCCCTTCGCGCCCAGCGCGTTGGCCACGATGCTGATCGCGAAGAGGGCCGCCAGCATCCAGAGGATCGGCCTCAACGCGGCGGCCGGGACGAGCGCGGGACCGAGACCCGCGGCCTGCGTGACGATCATTGCCCCTGCCACGGCGATGACCGCCGAGGCGAAGCTGGCCAGGCGGAGCCGCCCCGGCAGCACCCGGTGCGCGCCGCCCCAGGCGAGCCGGCCGAGCGGAAGGCCCGCAGCAAGCATCAGCTGAAACAGCGCCAGCCAGCCGAAGCCGGCCAGACCCGCGTATCCGGCGAGGTGTGTCAGCCGTCGGCCCGAATGCGTTCGTTCTTCGGATCGTAGGGGCTGTCCTCGGTGACTTCCGCATCCCAGAGCCGGCGCTGCATCCTGACCTTCAGCTTCGTACCCGGCCCGGCATGCTCGGGGCTCACGTAGCCCATGCCGATGGACTTGCCGAAGGCCACCGAATAACCGCCCGAGGTCAGGCGGCCGACCCTGGTGTCGCCGGCATAGAGCGCCTCGCGGCCCCATGGGTCGGCGTCCTCCGGCCCGTCGATCCGGAGCGTGACGCATCTGAAGCGGATGCCGGTATCGATCATCCGTTGCTTGCCGTGGAAGTCCTTGTCGAGGTCGACGAAGCGATCGAGCCCGGCTTCGAGCGGGGTCGCGTCGCGGCCGAGTTCGGTGCCGAAGGCACGGTAGGACTTCTCCTGCCGGAGCCAGTTCTGGGCGCGGGCGCCGGCGAGCTTCATCCCGTGCGCCTCGCCCGCCGCCATCAGCTGGTCCCAGAGGTAGGTCTGCATCTCGATAGGGTGGTGAAGCTCCCAGCCGAGCTCGCCCGTGTAGGCCACGCGGATCGCACGCACGGGGCACATGCCGAGCTCGATGTTCCGCATCGAGAGCCACGGGAAGCGCTTGTTGCCGAGGACGGTCGCGGGGTCGGCGTCCCTGACGATCTCCTTCAGGACCTCGCGCGAATTCGGGCCGGCGATGGCGAAGACGCCCCACTGGGTGGTGACGTCGTGGATGTCGACCCAGCCACCGCCGTCGCCGATGAAATCCTCGGCGGACTTGCGCAGGAAATCGCCGTCGTAGGTCGTCAAGGCCCCGGAGGAGACGCAGTAGTACTCGTTCTCGGCGAGGCGGACGATGGTGTATTCGGTGCGCGTGGTGCCGTGGGAGGTGAGCGCGTAGGTCAGGTTGATGCGGCCGACCTTGGGCAACCGGTTGCAGGTGAAGCGGTCGAGGAAGGCGGTGGCACCAGGACCGCGGACGAGGTGCTTGGTGAAGGCAGTGGCGTCGATGAGGCCCACGCCGTTGCGGATCGCGTCGGCTTCGGCCTTGGCGTAGTCCCACCAGCCGCCGCGGCGGAAGCTGCGGGCGTCGTGGTCGAAGTCTTCCGGCGCGTCCACGGGGCCGTAGTAGTTCGGCCGTTCCCAGCCGTTGACCTGCCCGAACTGCGCGCCCAGCGCGGTCTGACGGTCGTAGGCGGGGGCGGTGCGGAGCGGGCGGCAGGCGGCGCGTTCCTCATCGGGGTGGTGGAGCACGTAGACGTGGTCATACGCCTCCTCGTTCTTGCGCGCGGCGTATTCGGTGGTCATCCAGCCGCCGAACCGCCGCGGATCGAGGGAAGCCATGTCGATCTCGGCCTCGCCCTCGGTCATCAGCTGCGCGAGGTATTCGCCGCTGCCGCCCGCGGCGGTGATGCCGAAGGAGAAGCCCTCGGCGAGCCACATGTTGCGCAGGCCGGGCGCGGGGCCGAGGAGCGGGTTGCCGTCGGGCGTATAGCAGATCGGGCCGTTGTAGTCGTCCTTGAGACCCACCTCCTCGGATGAGGGAAGGCGGTGGATCATCGCCATGTACTCCTCTTCGATCCGCTCCAGATCGAGCGGGAAGAGATCGGCGCGGAAGCTGTCGGGGACATCGTAGAGGAACCGTGCGGGGGCGCCTCGCTCGTAGGGGCCTAGAATCCAGCCGCCGCGTTCCTCGCGAACGTACCACTTGGCATCGGCGTCGCGGAGAACGGGGTGCTCCGGATTGCCCTGCTTGCGCCAGTCGACAAGGGCCGGATCGGGTTCGGTCACGATGTACTGGTGCTCGACCGGGATCGCGGGGATCTTGAGGCCAAGGAGCCGCGCGGTGCGCTGCGCGTGGTTGCCGGTGGCGGTGACGACGTGTTCGGCGGTGATGACCTGCTGTTCATCGGTGGGCACGAGGTTGCCCCCTTTCTCGACCATCTTCGTGACGGTGACGCGCCAGTCCGAGCCGGTCCAGTCGTAGCCGTCGACCTGCCACTTGCGCTCGATCGTGCAGCCGTGCTGCCGGGCGCCCTTGGCCATCGCCTGCGTCACGTCGGCGGGGTTTATGTAGCCGTCCGTCGGGTGGTAGATCGCGCCGTGCAGGTCGTCGGTGCGCACCAGAGGCCAGCGCTCCCTGATCTGGTCCGGCGTCATCCATTCGTAGGGGATGCCCACCGTCTCGGCTGTCGCGGCGTAGAGCATGTATTCGTCCATCCGCTCCTGCGTCTGGGCCATGCGCAGGTTGCCGACGACGTAGAAACCGGGGTTGAGGCCGGTGTCCGCTTCGAGGGTCTTGTAGAACTTCACCGAGTAGTCGTGGATGTGGGAGGTCGCGTAGCTCATGTTGAAGAGCGGCAGGAGGCCCGCCGCGTGCCAGGTGGAGCCGGAGGTCAGCTCGTCGCGTTCGAGCAGCATCGTGTCCCAGCCCGCTTTCGCCAGATGATAGGCGATGCCGGTTCCGACGGCGCCGCCGCCGATGACGAGTGCCCTGACATGCGTTTTCACGGCGCGAGACTCCCTCTTGATGGCCCAGTCCCCGCATAGGACGGGCGCGACGGGAAATCGCGGCGGAGTCGACGTAAATCGGCGGGAAAACGACTCTCAGGCGGTGTAGAGCAAGTCGAGCACACGCGCGGCCCGCACGGCGTCCTCGGGCGCGACGAGACTGTTCCGCCGGCCGCTGGCGAGGCTGCGCAGGAAGGGGCGCGACCCCTCGCCCGCGTCGAGCACGGAAAGCTCGCCGGACCAGGTTGGCCGATCCGCTCCGCGAGGTGTGATCGCCGCCCTGCCGTCCCGAATGCAGAGATGCCCCTCGGTTCCCACTATCTCAATCTCGAGACGCATCCCCGCGTCGGTCCAGCCGGCTTCGATGACGGCGGTCGCGCCACTCTCGAACGACAGGCATCCGATGCCGTGGTCGTCGAGAGCGAAGCCGCAGGCGTGTCCGAGCACGGCGCGCGCCGTGGCCACGTCTCCGAGCATCCAGAGCGCGAGGTCGATCATGTGTATGCCCTCGTCGCCGAACCCGCCGTAGAGCGCCGCCCTGGGGTCGGTCATCCAACCCGACAGGTCGAGCCAGTCCGCGAAGGCGCCGTCATGGGCGAAGTGGAACCGTGCGGAGACGGGCCGTCCGATCCCCCTATCGCGGACACCGGCGCGCGCCCCGGCGATGGCCGCGTTGGTCCGCAGGAAAAAGCCGGTGTCGAGCGTCAGGCCGAGCGCCCGCGCTCGGCGGGCGAGCCGGCGCGCCTCTGCCACCGGGGCGAGCGGCTTTTCGACGAAGACCGGAAGCCCGAGGTCCAGCGCGTGGAGGACGAGCGCCGCGTGACGGGCGGTTTCGGAGAAGACGACGCAGGCGGAGGCGCCACAGTCGGTTTCGGGCAGGTCTGTCAGGATGTCGGCCCCGCGATCGGAGGCGGCGTCCCCGGCCCGGCACCGGTCGTGATCCCATACGGCGGCGATCCGCCAGCCTTCCTCGGCCGCCACTCGAAGGTGATCTGGGGTATGCACGTGCGCCGCGCCGAGGACGAGAAGCGAAGGATCCTCCATATGAAGCGAACTCTGCCTCAGGTGGCGTGTTCCCGGAGTGGCCCCACGGAGCGAACGCCTTGCAGGAACGGGTCACGCAGGACGCGTCAGCCGAGCCAGCGTTTCGAGCAGGGCGTCGTCGGCGAACGGCTTGCTGAGGTATGTCGCCCCCGCGAAGCGCTCCGGCAGGATCGAGGCGGCGTCGTAGCCGGTCAGGAAGACGAAGGGCGTTCCCGTCTCTCGCAGGCGATCGGCGATCGGGAAGCTGTCCTCCTTGCCGAGGTTGATGTCGAGAACACCCACATCGATCGCGTCTTTCTCGATCATGTTCAGTGCACCAGCGACCCGTCCTGTCGGACCGAGCACCTCGAAGCCTTCGTCTTCGAGCACCCGGGCGACATCGAGCGCGGTAATCAGCGAATCCTCGACAAGCAGCACTCTCAGCGGACGATCCGGCTCTGCCTGCCGCCGCTCCCCGTTGGCGGCTTCGTCGTGTTCCGGCAGCCGCTGAAGAACATCCATCGGAATGTCGGCCGTGCATGCGACTCCGTCGGGCTCGAACCGCAGATCGACCCGACCGTCGAGTTCGTAGGCGAGGGAGCTTTCGATGACCGTCCGCCCGAACCCTCGTCGTGCAGGCGGCAGCACCGGTGGACCTCCGCGTTCAAGCCAATCAAGGTGAAGGGTATCGTCGGCCACGCCCCAGCCGATGAACACGTTCCCGTCCGCAGTCGACAGCGCCCCGTGCTTGGCCGCGTTCGTCGCCAATTCGTGAATGAACATGGACAGCGCCAGCGCCGCCTTGGGTTTCAGCTCCAGCGTCGGACCATCGATGGAGATCGTGCCCGACGCGCCGTCGTAGGGACGCAGTTCTTCTTCGACGAGCGCGCGCAGTTCCGCGCCGCGCCACCGGCTCTGCGACAGCAGGTTGTGTGTGTGGGCCATCGCCTTGATCCGGCGTCCGAGGCTGTCGACGTAATCGTCGAGCGTCGCGTGAGACCGGCGGGTGTGACGCATGAGCGACTGGATGCTCGCGAGCGTGTTCTTCACCCGGTGATCGAGCTCGGCCACGAGAAGCGCCTGCCGCTCCTGCGCCTCCGCGCGTTCCCGCGCGACCTGATCGATGCGCCGCAACACCACTTCGAGGATCGAGAGGCGGAGTGCCTCCGCCGCTTCGATCTCGTTGGATTTCCAGGGCCGCGATCGACCGCGCACCGTCTCGCGCCACGCGGCGAACGAGGCCCGCGGCGTCAGTCGTTCCTCCTCGCCCGTCTTCTGGATCGCCTTCGCGGGATTGCCGGCCCAGGTCACGGTATCGACGACCTCGCGGCGAAACCACAGGATGTAGTCCTTGCGGACGCGCGATACGGAGAGCGCCAGCATTCCGGCCGTCTCCCCGAGGACGCCGGCGCATTCGGGAAACTCCTGCGCGAGATGGTCGGTCGAGAAGACGCCCTTGTCATCCTGCTGGTCCAGCTGGCGGACGAGGCTCTGGACGCCGGCCGCGCCGGGGGTGTGGCCCACCTCGGCGAATTCGCCGTCCACCCAGACCGCGACGCCGTCGGCCTGGATGAGGTCGAGAAGGTTCGGCCGGTAGCGGATCAGGCCGTCGGAGATATGCTCCTCATGCGCGAGCCGCATGACAATCTGCTGGTGCACCGACCGCTGCTGGAGGCTGTATTCGTAGGTCTCCGCATGCAGCCGTGATTCGAGTTGCAGCGAATAGACCTGCGCGAAGATCTCGCAGGCGGCACGCGCGTCGCAGGGCACGAAGTGCGGTGTGCGGTGATGGCAGGCGATCAAGCCCCAGAGGTCGTCAAGGTGCACGATGGACAGCGACATCGACGCGGCCACACCCAAGTTCTTGAGATACTGCACGTGCAGAGGCGAAACGCTGCGGAAGACGGAATGGCTGAGATCAAGCGGTGCGCCCGTCGCGGGATTGATCTCCGGATGCAGGGGCATCGGCGTGTAGGCGACGTCGGGAATGCTCCTGATCCAGTTCGTCCGGTAGAGTTGGCGCGCCTGCTTGGGAATGTCGGACTCCGGATAATGCAGCCCGAGATAGCTCTCCATCTCGTCGCTCTTCGCCTCGGCGATGACGGTTCCGCTTCCGTCCTCCAGAAAGCGATAGATCATCACGCGATCGAACCCGGTCAGGTCGCGCACCTGCTGCGCGCAGGCCTGATGGTAGTCCGAGAGGGAGGCGGCACCGCCGATCTCCGCGAGCATCTTCTGAATGGAGAGGAGCGTCGTCTGCATGCCGCCAGATCCGCGCACAGCCTTCTCGAACTCCAGGATGAGGGCCGGACCCGCCGGATGAATGATCGCGTCGACCGGGCCTGCGGGCGTCGCGAGTTCGACCTCGTAGGTCTTCAGCGGCAACGGTCGCGCAGGGCGGTGGCTCACGGCGCTCGCGACCTTTTCGGCGGCACTCTCGCCCAGGAGGTCATGCAGCGTCAGGCCCGCCGGATCCTTCACGTCGATGCCGAGCATTCCCGAGACATCGCCGGCCCATTGCGTCACCCTCAAGCTGTCAGGCTCGAGGGCCAGCAGCGCGCCGTGCGGCTGAATCGACCCCGGGACATGGATCGGCTCGCGATCGCAGTCCGTCAGCGTAGCCGCACCGAAGGACGGGGCCGTCACCGCCATGATCCTCAGACCTTCTCGTATTGGAGGATGACGAGGCGAAAGGTCTCGCGCGCCGCCGCCACCGCGCGGACAATGTCCTCAGACGCGACGATCCGCTCCTCGAGGGCGGCGAGAAAGCGGCGCCAGCGGCGCCCGGAGTCCCTGCCGTCTCCGTTGAGGTAGGCGGCGCCTCTCTCGGCCGACAGGCCGAGCCGGGCCTCCGCCTGTCGCGCGAGAACCTTCCCGCCGAGCCGCGCCCCCTCCAGCACGTAGACCGCTCCGATGGCCGCTGCGGGATCATCGACATCAAGATGAGCGTCCTCGCAGACCACCGGCACGCCGATGTCGGCGAGATCCTCCCGCAGACGAAGCGCATCCGCCGCGATGCCCCGCCTCAAGTCCTTCGTCAGGAATGGAGATGTCGCGCGCAGCACCGCTTCGGTGACCGCGAGGTTGGACCGCAGCATGCCGCCGTAATTCGCGAGCGTGTCGCAAGCACGATCCCCGAGAAGCTCCTCCGCGCGAAGGTGCAGATCCATCGTCTCCGAGCGAAGGGTCCACCGGGCCCAAGAGGCCGCGTCCCGATGAACGGCCGCCGCTGACGAGATGCCGTCAAGCTGGGCCTTGCGCTGCAAAGCCGGTCTCCTCTCAATGGATCTCGATCTTCGTCCGATGTCAGGATGCGAGAGACGAACCGGGGCGTCAACCGCACACTCGGCGCTGGAGAGCGTCACGGACGCGGACCCGGAATCGGCGTCCGGCTGCTCTCTTTCGGCGACATGACGCTTCTGCGACCTCTCACAAAGCCGGTGCCTCGGCAGACCAGGCGCACCTGACGCAACTCTGCCGGCGCGGCGCCCAGGCCGGGAGGTAGTCGCACTGAACGCCTTCTTGACCGCGCGACGGAATGGGTCGGAGTAGCGGCCGGCGGGCACCGCCACCGGTGAGCGACGCCTTCACCGTTTCCGCGAGGTCGCTGCCCGTGACGGGTTTTTCGAGGACCGGCGCCGCCGGCATGCGCTGCGCGAGGTCGCAGGCGCTGCGGCCGGTGACATACAGGAACGGGACGCCCAGCCTCCTCAGGTCCCGTGCCAGGCCTTCGGCTGGCGACAGTCCGATGTCGGTATTGAGAATCACGAACCCCGGACGCGCGCGATGGAGCGCTGCACCCGCTTCCGACCCGGAGGACGGCGTTCCGGCGCACGGCATCCCCTGACCCTCGACCTCCCGGGCAACGTCCAGAGCGAACACAGGATCGCGCGCCACAATCAGGACCGCCGGCGCATTGACCTGTCTTGGTGATTCTCGACGCATGACGCGAATATAAGGCCTGCGACTGCCGCATGGCTGAGATTCGTCAATCCGCCGCTTTTGCCTCTCGGGACGCCGCCCGAACGGCGCGGTCCAGGGCCTCTCGGAATCGCGACCGGTCCGCCTTGGAGAACGCCCGTCCCCCACCCTGCCGGAACGGGTCCGCCGACCTCAGATCGGTCATCAGGTCCCGCGTGGCCAGCGCATTTCCCACGTTGGCCGCGGTCAGCGCCTCGCCGTCATGCTTGAGGACCCGCGCCCCCGCGGCGACGGCCTTGGAGGCGAGAGGAATGTCGCCCGTCACCACCACGTCGCCCGGCCCGGCGCGATCGGCGATCCACTTGTCGGCCTCGTCCGGCCCCGCGGAGACGTAGACCATCTCGACCAGAGGATTGCCGGAGGGTCGGATGCCGCCGTTCGACACCATCCGCACCGGCACCTTGTGTCGCGTGGCCACGTCCTCGATCTCGGTCTTGACCGGACAGGCGTCGGCATCGACGTAGATCACGCGCCCATCGCCTCGGCATGAAAGCGGACGTGGTCCTCCATGAAGGTCGAGACGAAGAAGTACGAATGATCGTAGCCCGCCTGCATCCGGAACGCCCCCGGCTGCCGCCGCGCGGCCATCGCTTCGGTCAATGCCTCGGGCTTGAGAAGGTGGAGAAACTGGTCCGTCGACCCCTGGTCGATCAGCACGTCGCCCGGGAACCCGGTCTCCCGCATCAGGCGCGTGGAATCGTGCGGTGTCCACACCGTTTCGTCCTCGCCGAGATAGGCCGAAAGCTGCTTCCGCCCCCAGTCGCTCGCCATCGGATGCGCGATCGGCGCGAAGGCCGAGACCGAGGCGAACCGCTCGGGAAAGCGCATCGCCGCTGTCAATGCGCCGTGCCCGCCCATCGAATGCCCGGTGATGCCCTGCCGCTCCTCGTCGAGCGGAAACCCGTTGACGACGATCCGCGGCAACTCTTCGGTGATGTAGTCCCACATCCGGAAATTCGGCGCCCATGGAGCTTCTGTCGCGTTCACGTAGAATCCCGCGCCCTGCCCGAGATCGTAGTCCTCGTGATCGGCGACGCCCTCGCCCCGCGGCGACGTGTCCGGGAAGACCACCGCGATCCCGTGCCGCGCGGCCCATCCCTGGGCCCCGGCCTTCACCATCGCGTTCTCGTGCGTGCAGGTGAGGCCCGAGAGGTACCACAGGAGCGGTACCGGTCCCCGCTCCGCCTGCGGCGGCAGGTAGAGGCCGAAGGTCATCGTGCCGCCCGTCGCCTCGGACGCGTGCGAATAGACGCCCTGCACGCCGCCGAAGCATCTGTTTTCGGATAGGGTTTCCATCTCGTCTCCTTCAGAATTCCGATACCCAGGCAATCACCGCCGAGAACGTCAGGACGGACACCGCCGTCGACACGAGGATCGCCGCCGAGGCGCGCTGCGGCGCGACGCCGTAGTGCTGCGCCAGAATGAAGACGTTGCCCGCGACGGGCAATGCCGCCAGCGCGATCATCACGCCCGCCGCATACGGCTCGACCGGAAAGATCAGAAGCGCCGCGACGGCGACGGCCGCCGGGTGCAGGAGCAGCTTGGACGTCGAGAGCCAGAAGGCGACGGCCAGCCGCTCGGCCGATTTGGAGGCGAGCGAGGCGCCGATCGCGAACAGGGCACCAGGCGTGGCGGCGGCGCCGAGTATCGTCAGGAAATCGGCGAAGGGCCCCGGTATCGGCAGGGACAGGCCGGACCACGCGAGCCCGAGCAGGATCGACATGATCATCGGGTTGCGGACCAGACCGCGCGCGACGCTGACGAGCACGCCGAGCGAGACACGTCCGTCACGGCGCCCGGTGATGAGGATCACGATGAGACTGCCGAAGACGATCAGGTCGACGGCGAGCACCATCATGATCGGGCCGACCGCGGCTTCGCCCAGAAGCAGCAGGAGCATCGGCAGGCCCAGGAACCCGACGTTGCCGATCACGCCGCACTGCGCCTCGACCGCCGCTTCCTCGAGCCCCCTGCCCCGGAGCATCGCCACCAAGGTCACGAGCACGTAGACAGTCGTCGTCGCTGAGAGATAAGCCAGGACGAAGTCCCACGAGAATATCTCTCCGAAGGACAGGTTCGCGGCGAACCGGAAGATCATCGCCGAGAGGGCGAAATAGAAGACGAACTTGGTGAGATAGGCGGTGGCCTCTTCGGTGAAGAAACCGGTGCGGCCAGCGAGATATCCGAGGCCGATCAGTGCGAAGAAAGGCAGGGTCTGCAGCAGGACCGCGGTCATCCGCCTCCCCTAGCCGGAGGGCGCAACGGCCACAAGCGCTAGCCGCTTCCGATCAGAATGCCCGCCGCCAGAACGAGCCCGCCTCCCAGCACCACCTGGAAGGCGGCGCGGAAGAACGGCGTGTCCATGAACTTCTTCTGGATCCAGGCAATGGCCCAGAGTTCGACGAACACCACGATCAGCGCGATGACCGTCGCGGTCCAGAAGTGGGGAATGAGATAGGGCAGCGCGTGACCGAGGCCGCCGATCGTCGTCATCACGCCCGATGCGACCCCTCGTTTGACCGGCGACCCCCGACCCGAGATCTGCCCGTCATCCGATGCCGCCTCGGTGAAGCCCATGGAGATGCCAGCGCCGACGGAGGCGGCGAGACCGACGAGAAAGGTCGTCCACGGGTCCTGAGTGGCGAAGGCCGTCGCGAATATCGGCGCGAGCGTGGAGACGGACCCGTCCATCAGCCCCGCGACGCCGGGTTGCACCCAGGTCAGGATGAACCGGCGATGCGCCGCCCGGGCCTCGACCTCCTTGTCGTCCTCGTCGAGATGCGTCTCCTCCAGCCGCTCGGCCTTCCGCGTGTGCCCCGCTTCGGCCGCGGCCAGGTCGCCCAGAAGTTTCCGCGTGCCGGCGTCGCTCGTCCGGGAGGCCGCGGTCGTATAGAACCGTTCCGCCTGCCGCTCCATCTGCCCGGCCTCGTCCCGCATCCGCTCGAGCCCGAGGTTCTCGACCAGCCAGACCGGGCGACGCGCATAGTAGCCGGACACGTGTTCCCGCCGGATCAGCGGAATGAACTCTCCGAACCTTTCCCTGTGCTTTTCGATCAGCCTGCGGCGATGGCCGTCCTCTTCCGCCGCCATGTCGTCGAAGATCCGCGCGGAGGCGGCATACTCCTCGCGCAGCTTCTCGGCATAGGTGCGATAGATCCTCGCGTCGTCTTCCTCGGACGAGATCGCCAGAGCGAGAACCTCCTGCTCACTCAGGTCGGAGAACCGCCGCCGCTGCGCAAATGCTGGAATCATTCAACCGATCTTTCTTAGAACAATTCTAAACTAACCGGTGGCGAGACGAAGGCAAGGGGATGCGCGCCGCCCGAGCTGTATGTGGCCGAATGGCGGCGACGGCCCTTTTCCTTGATCAAACTGAACCGTGCAGTTTATAACACTGCGGGGCGGGCACATATGGATCTCATGAACGCGAACAAGGACATCCTCAAGCAGGGCCGCAAAGTCTCGCAGGTGCTCGACGGGGCGCGGAAGGTCTTTCTCCGGGATGGCTTCGAAGGCGCCAGCGTCGACGAGATCGCACGGGAGGCGGGCGTGTCGAAGGCCACGCTTTACAGCTACTTTCCCGACAAGCGGCTTCTCTTCATGGAGGTCGCCAAGAGCGAATGCCGCCGTCAATCCGACGCCGCCATCGACCGCATCATGCTGTCAGGCCCGCCGGAAGACGTCCTGTTCGAGGCCGCGTCCCACATGGTGCGATTCTTTCTGTCGGGGTTCGGCCGGCAGGTCTACAGAATCTGCGTGGCCGAAAGCGACAGGTTCCCCGAGCTTGGCCGCGAATTCTACGCCTCGGGCCCGATGACGGTCCACAAGATCCTGGTCGAATACCTCAGACAGGCTGTCGAGAAGGGCGAGTTCGAGATCGAGGACATAGATCTCGCCGCTGACCAGTTCCCGGAGCTGTGCAAGGCATCGCTGCACATTCCGATGGTGCTCGGCCTGAAGAGCGAGTTCTCCGACGCCGAGATCGACCGTGTCATCCGTGGCGCGGTCGACATGTTCATGGCGCGCTACGGCACGCGGCGCTAGTCGATGCGCCGCACGAGGTTCTGGTTCCCCGAGCCCTTCTTCATCTCGAAGATCTTGAGGTCGGCCACGAGGTCGGAGAGCTTCCGCTTGCCGTAGGTGCGCGTGTCGAAGTCCGGATTGGAGGCCGTGATGTACTGGCCGATCTGGCTCAGCGAATACCACTCGTCATCTTGGTTGATGGCGTCCATCGCCCGGATCACGAGCTTGGTCGGATCTTCCGCTTCGGCGGGCTTCTCGCCTGAGTCGTCGGATTTCGCCGTCTTTTCCGGCTGCTTCTTCGGCGTGCTCGCCGCCACGAGGTTCTCGACGTAGATGAAGCGCTTGCAGGCCTTGACGAAGGCGGCCGGCGTCTTGCGCATGCCCATGCCGTAGACGTCGAGCCCCTGCTCCCGGATCCGGCTCGCGAGCCGGGTGAAGTCGCTGTCCGACGAGATCAGGACGAAGCCGTCGAACCGACCTGAATGCAGAATGTCCATCGCATCGATCACGAGCGCGATGTCGCTGGCGTTCTTTCCGGTGGTGTTCGCGAACTGCTGATGCGGAACGATGGCGAGGCTGGCGAGCTTGTCCTTGGTCCACCCCTGCGGCCCGCCGCCGGCAAAGTCGCCGTAGATCCGCCGGATCGAAGCCTCGCCGAAAGATGCGATCTCGTCGAACATCGCCTCCGCGTACTTGGCCGAGATGTTGTCGGCGTCGATCAGGACGGCGAGAAGGGGTGGTCTGTCAGCCATCGGTCAGATCCTTGTACATCACGAGCGCGTCGACATACCCGGCGGTCGGGTGACGGAAGGCGCCCGGCAGGCGCCCGATCGTTTCGAAACCGGCGCGCAGCCACGTTTCGATCGCGCGGGTATTCGTCGCGACGACGAAATTGTATTGCATCGCCCGATATCCCTCCTCGCGCGCGGTGTCGAGAGAATGCGCCAGCAAGGCCCGCGCGACGCCCCGGCCCTGCGCATCCGGCGCCGTGCAGTAGCCGGCGTTGCACACATGCGCGCCGCCGCCCTTCTGATTTTGTTTCAAGTAGGATGTGCCGACGATCCGACCGTCGAAGTCGGCCACGAAGTTTTGCGCACCATCCGGGCGCCAGTACGCGAAGGCGCCGTCTCGGCCGCCGCCCGGATCGGCCGTGAGGGTATCGCCCGCCTCGATCACCGGCTTCAGGATCGTCCAGATGGCGTCCTCGTCTTCTGGCGTCGCCGGACGGATCTTCGGCGTCAATACTGCACGACGCTCCGGATCGATTCGCCCGCATGCATCAGATCGAAGCCGGTGTTGATCTGGTCGAGCGGCATGGTGTGGGTGATCATCGGATCGATCTCGATCTTCCCGTCCATGTACCAGTCGACGATCCGCGGGACGTCCGTGCGGCCCCGCGCGCCGCCGAAGGCCGTCCCTTTCCAGACGCGGCCCGTGACCAGCTGGAACGGCCGGGTGGAGATCTCGGCCCCTGCCGGCGCCACGCCGATGATGACCGAGACGCCCCAGCCGCGATGCGTGCATTCGAGCGCGTCGCGCATCACCTGCACGTTGCCGGTGCAGTCGAAGGAGTAGTCCGCGCCACCGATCTGGTCGAAGGGCGTCTTTGTCAGGTTCACGATCTCCTGGACCACGTTGTCGCAGTCCTTGGGATTGACGAAATGCGTCATGCCGAACTTTTCGGCCATCTCTCTCTTGGCCGGATTGAGGTCGACCCCGATGATCATGTCGGCACCGGCCAGCCGCAGCCCCTGGATCACGTTGAGCCCGATCCCGCCCAGACCGAAGACTACGGCCTTCGCGCCGATCTCGACCTTCGCGGTGTTGATGACCGCGCCGATGCCGGTCGTCACGCCGCAGCCGATGTAGCAGATCTTGTCGAACGGCGCGTCCTCGCGCACCTTCGCGACGGCGATCTCGGGCAGCACGGTGTGGTTGGAGAAGGTCGAGCAGCCCATGTAATGGAAGAGCGGATCGCCATCGAGCGTCGTGAAACGGCTCGTCCCGTCGGGCATCAGCCCCTGTCCCTGGGTCGAGCGGATCGCCGTGCAGAGGTTGGTCTTCTGGCTCAGACACGACGGGCACTGGCGGCACTCCGGCGTGTAGAGCGGGATGACGTGGTCGCCCTTCGCGACGCTCGTCACGCCCTCGCCGACCTCGACGACCACCCCGGCGCCCTCGTGGCCGAGGATCGCGGGGAACAGACCTTCGGGATCCGCGCCCGAGAGCGTGAACTCGTCGGTATGGCAGATGCCCGTCGCCTTGATCTCGACCATGACCTCGCCGGGCTTCGGTCCGGCGAGGTTCACCTCCATGATCTCGAGCGGCTTTCCGGCCTCGACCGCAACGGCTGCACGTGTTCGCATCCTTGTTCTCCCAAATCCCGACTGTTGCAGGGACACTGCGGGAAAGGGAGGATCGATGCAACGTCGGATCAAGAGGCTTCCCTGGCGCAGGCCGCACGTTAGACTTGCGGCATGAAAAGGATCGCACTTCTCGCTCTTCCCGTCCTGATCGCTGCTTGCGTTCAGGAGGGTCCGAGGCTCCCGCCGGTCGGTGTCGCGGCGGAGGCCGGGTCGGCCACGGCCGAGGATACCTGCGGCGCGGCGCGCTTCACCTATCTTGTCGGCCAGCCACAGACGGCGCTTCAGGGTGTCGGCTTCCCGGGCGGTACGCGGATCATTCCGCCGGACACCGCCGTCACGCAGGATTTTCGGGCGGACCGCCTGAACGTCGTCGTCGATGGCAATGCCGAGGTCGCGCGGGTCTACTGCGGCTGAGGCCATCGCCGACTCGACTCCGCGTCGCACCGACCCTAGTTTGGAACATAACAGGAACACACACCGCTGCCACGGTCGATGTCCAATCGCAGGATTCTCTCGCTCTGGTTTCCCCGGCTCGCTGCCGAGCGGGTTCTCAGGAATGAGCGGGGAACGCAGGACGCACCGCTCGCTATCGTCGCGGAGCGGAGCAATGTCCAGACGCTCGTCTCGCTCTCGGCCGAAGCGCAGGCGGAGGGCCTGACGCTCGGTCAGCCGCTCCGCGACGCGCAGGCGATGTGTCCGCATCTGGCGACCCGCCTCTCGAACCCGGTGGCCGAGGCTGCGTTCCTGTCCTCGCTTCGCCGATGGGCCGGCAAGTTCTCGCCCTGGGTAGCAGAGGAACCGCCTGCGTCTCTCGTGATCGACCTGACGGGCTGCACGCATCTCTTCGGCGGAGAGGAGGCGCTTCTCGACCGGATCGCGGCCGAATGCATCGATCTCGACCTGACCGTTCGCGGCGGTATCGCCGATACGTTGGGAGCCGCCTGGGCGCTGGCCCGCTATGGCGGACAGGCGGCGCCGCACGCCCGATCGGGCGACGCGATCGATCAGGAGGCCTGGGCCACGCGGTCTCGTGCCGCCCGGCGGCGGCACTGGCAGGGCGGCGGCCCCATCCCGCTGGCTCGGACAGCACAGGGCGACACCTTCCGGATCGCCAGACCCGGCCAGACCCGGACGGCACTGGCGCCGCTGCCCGTGGCGGCCCTCAGACTGACAGAAGAGGCTGTGGCGACCCTCACACGTCTCGGCATACGGCGGGTCGAGGATCTTTCGGGACAGCCGCGGGCGGGGCTCGCCCGGCGCTTCGGACAGCACCTCGTGCAGCGCCTCGATCAGGCGATGGGGGTGGAGCCGGAGCCGATCTCGCCCGCCAAGCCGTCGTCGAATTTCGCCGTTCGCCTGACGTTGCCCGACCCGATCGGTCTCGAAGCCGATATCGTGGCGGCGCTGGACCGGCTCCTGCCGGCGCTGGAGGATCGCCTGCGATCGAAGGGACAAGGCGCGCGGCGCGTCCGGCTGGAGTGTCACCGCGTGGATCAGGCGATGGACTTGATCGAGGTCGGCCTCGCGCGGCCATCCTCGGCTCCGGACCGCATCCGCCCGCTCCTTCTGATGAAGATCGGCGGGATCGACGCGGGCTTCGGGATCGACCGGATCCGGATCGAGGCGCTCGAGACCGAACCGGTCTACGACCGACAGCACCGCGGTCATCTCGAGGCGGCTGCGGAAAACACCGCCGGCGGCTCGGGTGGAGCGGAGCTTGACGATCTGATCGGCAAGATCGGGGCGCGGGCGGGTCTCGAGACGATCACGCGGATGCATCCGGCCGACAGCCATATCCCCGAGAAGAGCGCCAAGCCGCTCGCCGCGGCATGGTCGGACCCGGCAGAGGACTGGCCGCGGCCCGCAGCGCCCCGGCCGCTCCTGATGTGGCGGCCCGAACCGGTCACGGCGGCGGACGGGCCGGAGGTTCCGCTCGCGTTCCGCTGGCGCCGGCGCGATCTGCGCACCGTTGCGGCCGCCGGGCCCGAGCGCATCGCGCCGGAATGGTGGCTTGACGATCCGGACTGGCGGTCGGGCATCCGGGACTACTGGCGGGTGACGGCCGACACCGGCGAAGCGCTCTGGCTCTATTTCGCGCACGGCGGCACGATGTCGGGCGGCTGGTTCTGCCAGGGCTCGTTTCGGTAACCCGCTCTACTGGTAGCTCCGGACGAGCGCCTCGGCGACAAGCGTCCACCCATCGGCCACGACGAAGAAGGCGAGCTTGAACGGCAGCGCGACGATGGCGGGCGGAACCATCATCATTCCCATCGACATGAGCACCGCCGCGACGACGAGATCAATGATGAGGAACGGCAGGAAGACGAGAAACCCGATCTGGAACGCCCGCGCGATCTCGCTCAGAAGGAACGACGGGACGAGCGCGGCCAGCGACGGAGGTTCGCCCGGCGGCGGCACGGCATCCGGGCGCAACTCGATCATCGCCGCGTAGGTCTCGGGATCGACGCGGCCCTCCATGAAGACCCGGAACGGTGTGATCGTTTCCCGGATCGCCGCTTCGGGCGGGAGAGTTCCGTCGAGCAGGGGCGACACGCCGCTCCGCCAGGCGTCGAGCAGCACGGGTTCCATGATGAAGAAGGTGAGGAACATAGCCATGTGATGGTCCTCACTTTGAACGGCGGTTTCCGCCGCGTTTCGGATCCGGCCGGTTCGGCCGGCGTTCGAACGCCGTTCTGACCGCTGCGGAGATCTGATCCGATCCCGCGCCATCCCCGAGGATGC
>Ga0102943_1000759_pt1 | contig 21042 bp, 19 predicted proteins | sample SalPonC_black_MG_FD_78174 | JGI IMG/M metagenome (GOLD analysis project Ga0102943, IMG submission 78174) | Salt pond soil microbial communities from South San Francisco under conditions of wetland restoration - Salt Pond MetaG... | ecosystem: Environmental > Aquatic > Marine > Intertidal zone >...
GTAAATAGTAAGGTTGCTCGTGAGGGCTTCGCCGTTCGAACCCCGTCCATTGCCTGGGTTCTCATCCCTCTTTAAGCTGATATTTAGTTAAGTACATAAAAAAAGCTGCTCCGGTATGGAACAGCTTAAGAATTTTTGGCGGAGAAAGAGGGATTCGAACCCCCGGTCCGCAGAACGGACAACGGTTTTCAAGACCGCCGCATTCGACCACTCTGCCATTTCTCCGTCGGCAAAAGTATAATTAATTTTTATTTGCACAAAATTTTTTGAAGAAAAATAAGATCTTATTTTTTGATAGGTATAAGGGTGATTTGTGTGTAAAAATTACCCAAATAGAAGCCTGTATCAGCCAGTTTTCGCTCAATTATTAACAAAATCAACATATTTATCAATAAATCGGCATTTTTTTTTGGTTAAGATTTGCTAAACTTAAGAAATACTCTATATTTGTATGTAGAAGCTAAAAAAAATAATTATTTTACTAACCCTAAAAATTTTTTTATTATGAACAAAGCAGAATTAATTGATGCAATTGCTAGTGGAGCTGATTTAACAAAAGCAGACGCTAAAAAAGCTTTAGACGCTTTCATTAAGAGTACTACAGGCGCTTTGAAAAAAGGTGACAGAGTAGCTTTAGTTGGTTTTGGTTCTTTCTCTGTAGCAAAAAGAAATGCACGCACTGGTAGAAACCCACAAACTGGTAAACCAATTACTATTAAAGCTAAAAACGTAGTTAAATTTAAAGCTGGTAGTGATTTAGCAGATGCAGTTCAATAAAAAACTTTGACTAAATAATTGAAGGGAGTACTATATTAGTTGTACTCCCTTTTTTTATAGGTTGATAAAATGATAGATTCGGATTTAATAAAATACCTGGAACAATTCATTACCCCAAAACGGGTTGATTTATTTCATCAGGTTCTTAACCAACGTACCCGCTATATTACTGTAGTGCTCGAAGATATTTATCAGTCGCAAAATGCTAGTGCTGTCTTGCGCACAGCTGACTGCCTTGGGATTCAGGATGTTCATATTATAGAGAATAAAAATAACTATACGATTAATCCGGATGTGGTTTTAGGAGCTTCTAAATGGTTAAATCTTGTAAAATATAATGTACAAGAAAATAATACATTAGATACCATCCATAAATTAAAAAATGAGGGGTACCGCATAGTTGCCACAACACCTCATAAAAATGATGTTAACCTGGATGATTTTGATTTATCACGAGGAAAAACAGCGCTCTTTTTTGGAACAGAAATGAATGGTCTTACTGATTTAATGATTAATCATGCCGATGAGTATATAAAAATTCCCATGGTTGGTTTTACCGAGAGCTATAACATTTCAGTTTCAGCAGCCATTATTCTACATTATCTTACGTTGAAATTAAGAAACTCAAAAATTGATTGGCAATTGTCTGAAAGTGAGAAAAAAATAATTTTGTTAGAGTGGTTAAAAAAATCTATAAAAAAATCATCTTTATTAATTGATGACTTTTTGTCTAAGAATAATAACTTTTAATCACAAAAATTCGTATATTGATGTAATTTTTGTCATCTTTATAAGCTTAAATATCATTTGAAATAGTATATATAAATTTTTATTTGAGTAGAATTAAGAATTGTAATCAATTTTATATGGAAAATAATATGAACTGTATAATTATAGATGATGATGTACTTTCAAGAAGGGTAGTAGAAGAATTTGTTGAGCGAACAGATTTCTTAGCGCTTAAATTTTCTTTTAAAGATGCTGTCGAGGCGATTAATGCATTTAATAATGGGGATGATGAAATTGATTTAATTTTTTTAGACATAGAAATGCCTGAAATGGATGGGATTGATTTTCTGAACACATTAAATAATTTACCACAGGTAATTATTATATCATCAAAAGAAAAGTATGCAGTAAATGCTTTTGATTATGATGTTACAGATTATTTATTAAAACCCATTACTTATAGTCGATTTTACAAAGCAGTCTTAAAAGCTAAAAATATCCATAAAACTAAAGAAAGAAATAATGTAGAAGAAATTTATGTTAAAAAGAATTCTGCACTGGTACGAATAAAATATGAAGATATTCTTTGGGTTGAAGCACTTGAAAATTATGTGATTATAAATACTTTTAATGAAAAGTTTACAATTCACTTCACGATGAAATCTATCGAAAGCCAATTACCTTCAAAACAGTTTAAGCGAGTACATCGTTCGTATATTATTAATGTTAAGAAAATTGACCGAATAGAAGATAACTCCGTGTATATTAAAAATTCTGAAGGATTAAAGAATATTCCAATTGGTAAAGCATACAAAGAACGGTTTATGAATGACATAAACCTTATGGGTAAATAATATTTGTAGTTAATTTTACATTTTTATAAATTGGGATTCCTCCCAATTTTTTTGTTTTAATAATTTGAAGAAAAAAATCATCCTATGATATCGCAACGACAATTATTTTTGCAGCATGTTGGTCAAACATCTGATTTTCCATTACAATTGGAAATACAACACGCTGAGGGGATTTATATGTATAGCTCTGACGGAAAACGATATATCGATTTAATTTCCGGAGTATCAGTAAGCAATGTAGGACATCTTCATCCCAATATCGTTGAGGCTGTTCAAAATCAAGCCGGAAAATTTATGCACCTGATGGTATATGGTGAGTATATTCAGTCGCCACAGGTTGAGTATGCTAAATTATTGACTGACTTATTGCCAGAAAACTTAAGTTCGGTGTATTTTGTAAATTCTGGTAGCGAAGCTATTGAAGGAACGTTGAAATTAGCTAAACGATTTACCGGGCGCACAGAAATTATTGCTTTTAAAAATGCTTATCATGGCAGTACCCACGGTTCATTAAGTGTTATGGGAAATGAAGAATTTAAAAATGCATTTCGTCCACTATTGCCCGATATTCGTTTTTTAGATTTTAATGAGGAAAAGTCTCTTGAACAAATTACTGATAAATCAGCCTGTGTCTTAATAGAACCTATCCAGGGAGAAGGAGGGATAATGGTTCCGAAAGATAATTTCTTACAGAAATTGCGAAAGAAATGTAATGAAACAGGAACTTTGCTCATCTTTGATGAAATACAAACTGGTTTTGGACGAACCGGAAGTCTTTTTGCTTTCCAGGAGTTCAATGTTGTTCCTGATATAATGACTATTGCCAAAGGAATGGGCGGCGGAATGCCCATAGGTGCTTTTGTATCTTCTAATGATATTATGTCGGCCTTTAAAACAAATCCGATTTTAGGGCATATTACAACTTTTGGGGGACATCCTGTTTCTTGCGCAGCAGCAATTGCTTCCTTAAAAACAATTGTTGATGACAGGCTTTATGAAAAAGTTAAACAGAAAAGCCAATTATTTCGTGATTTATTGGTTCATCCGGAGATTAAAGAAATCAGAGGGGTTGGATTGTTTATGGCCGTTGAATTAAGAAATTTTGAGCAAGTTAAAAAAGTAATTGATATTGCTGTAACCAAAGGATTGGTGACCGACTGGTTTTTATTTCACGACAGTGCTTTTAGAATTGCTCCACCTTTAATAATTACCGAAAAACAAATTAAAGAGGTTTGCGAAATCCTTTTAGAAGCTATTGATGAATCATTAAATGAGATTGAGAATTGATTTTTTATTGAAATCAACGAATTGGTTTTATTTTTGCTATTTAATTATAAAAAAAACAAAACCGAATCCCTCATGCATAAAAAAACAAAATAGATGGGTAAGTTTATGAATAAATCATGAGGGGGGCGAAATATTAGAAGCTTAAATGTCGATTTATTTCTTTTTCCTTAATAATTTAAAATTAGAAATTTAACTTAAAATTTATGTTTGTGAAACGAACCCTGTGTAGTATCCTATTTATTGTTTTTTATTTGTTTGCTTTAATTGCTAATGCTCAAAAATTTGAAGCACCTGTTGATAGTCTTGATTTTTATTTTAATGAGCTTTCCGTTGAGAAAAACGATAATAAAAAGGAATCATTAAATGCTAAAATTTTAGCTCTTTTTAGAAAAGTTTTAGAACAGGAGGAGAGTTTTGTATTTGATTTTTCATCATTACAATATATTGGGAATATTAGATCCGGTGATGATAAAGTAAGAATTATCACCTGGAATTTACCTTATTCCGATGGAACCCATCAGTATTTTGGTTTTATCCAGTATAAAAAAAATCGGAGAAAAATTTTAACTTATGAGCTGAATGATCATTCAAAGTTGATTAAAAATCCTGAATTTGAAATTTTATCCCATCAAAATTGGTACGGAGCACTGTATTATCAAATTATTGTAAATAAAGACAGACGTGATGTTTATTATACCTTGTTAGGATATGATTTAAACGATTTATTTAGCAAAAAGAAATTAGTAGAAATATTGCGTTTTGATAAAAATGATGAACCCCTTTTTGGTGCTCCTGTTTTTAAAAACAGAGGGAAAAATTCAATGCGTGTAATTTTTGAATATAGTGCACAAGCCAGCATGGCTTTAAATTATGACCAAAACCATAATATGATTGTATACGATCATCTTTCCCCTTTTCGTCCCAGTTTAAAAGGAAAATACCAGTTTTATGGCCCTGACTTTTCTTATGATGGATTAAAATTTGAAAATGGTATTTGGAATAGCTATCAAGATATTGATGTAAGGAATTTTAATATTGAGTGAATATGAATGATAACCAAAATAAAAATTCAACCAATAAATCGTTTCAATATTTTATTGAGCAATTTGCCGATTTAAGAATCTTACGTTATCAGGTTCCGGAATTTGAACAGCTGTCATTAAAACAAAAGAAACTCATTTATTTCCTTTCAGAGGCAGCACTTTGCGGGAGAGATATTATTTATGACCAGAATTTTAAATATAATTTGATAATAAGAAGGTTGCTTGAATCGATAATCAAAAATAATCCAGGTCATAAAAATGACAAGGAGTGGAATGAGTTAATGATTTATACTAAGCGTGTATGGTTTTCCAATGGAATACATCACCACTACTCTGCTGATAAATTTTTACCCGGATTTTCGAAAAATTTCTTTTTGGATAGGATAAAGCAAATCCCCGAAGACAATTGGCCTGTTAGTTTATCGAAAGATGAAGTTATTAAAATAATAATTCCGATAATTTTTGATTCGAAAAAATATCCCAAAAGAGTTTGCCAGGATCAATCGAAAGATATGATTAAACAATCGGCTAACAATTTTTATGAAAATTTAACGCAGCATGAAGTGGAATATTTTTATCAGCAAATGATAGATCCCAAAGAGGACGAACCTGTTTCTTACGGATTAAATTCTAAACTGATGAAAGAGAATGGTTCGATTAGAGAAAAAAAATGGAAATCGGGAGGAATGTATGGCAAAACAATAGACAGAATTGTTTACTGGCTGAACAAAGCTGTTGATGTTGCTGAAAATAAGAAGCAAAAAGAAAGTCTGCAAAAACTTATCGATTACTACCAATCTGGCGATTTAGAAAAATTTGATGAGTATAGCATCTTGTGGTTGAGCGATACAAAATCGTTTATTGACACAGTAAATGGTTTTATCGAAATTTATGAAGATCCCTTAGGGAGAAAAGCTACATGGGAGGCACTGGTTAATTTCAAAGAAGAGAAAGCTACCCGGCGAACAGAAGTTTTAAGCCAAAATGCACAATGGTTTGAAGAAAACTCTCCTGTTGATTCGAAATATAAAAAAAAGAAAGTACAGGGTGTAAGTGCTAAAGTAATTAATGTAGCGATGCTTGGTGGTGAATGTTATCCTGCAACACCTATTGGAATTAATCTGCCTAATGCAGAGTGGATTAGAAAAAAACACGGTTCTAAATCGGTAACCATCGAAAATATTACCTATGCATATTATATGGCTTCACTTAAAAGTGGATTAGTGGAAGAATTTTCATTTTCGGATGAGGAGGTTGATTTACATAAAAAGCATGGTTTCCTGGCCAATAACTTACATACCGACTTACATGAATGTTTAGGACATGGCTCAGGTCAATTAATCCCTGGCATAAGCACCGGTTTATTAAAAAATTATTATTCGCCCATTGAAGAAACAAGAGCCGACCTGTTTGCCTTATGGTTTATGATGGATCCTCAATTAATTGATTTAGGTATTACACCATCATTAGAGGTTGCAGTAGCACAATATAACAGTTATATCAAGAATGGATTAATGACACAGCTCACCCGAATTGAACCCGGGAAAAATATTGAACAGGCTCATATGCGTAATCGTCAACTCATTGCTACATGGTGTTATGAAAACGGGCAAGAAGAAAAAATTATCGAAAAGAAAATAAAAGGAAGAAAAACATATTTTGTTATACATGATCATGCGAAGTTAAGGGACTTATTTGGTCAACTTCTGTCTGAAATACAACGAATAAAATCGGAAGGAGATTTTAAAGCAGCAAAATATCTTATTGAAAATTATGGGGTAAAGATAGATAGGGAGTTACATGAAGAGGTACTTGACCGATTTAGGAAATTAAACTTAGCGCCCTATTCCGGTTTTGTAAATCCCCGGTATACACCAGTTTATGAAAATGATGATATGATTGATATTACGATTGATTACACTCAGGATTTCACCGGGCAAATGATGGAATATTCAGATAAATATTCAATATTGCCTGATTTAAACTAAAGTATTGATTTATTTGTTTATTAATCGTAACTTGAAGAGTAATTTATCATCATGGCAAATCGAATATCCAAGCAAAATACGTATGTTTATTTCATCGATGATGATGATTCATACATTCGTGATGTTTTAGCTCGTTTTGAAGAAGTAAACGATTATAATATTAGCATTTATACCCGAAGTAAAGAATTTTTTGAAGATTTTGCAGAAGTAGTACCCTCCAAAACAAGAATTGATATTATTTTTCTTGCTACAACGCTTGAAACCGACCATGAAAATCAACCGGTAGAAGCTATAGATGTACTAAAAAAAATTAAAAAAATGAGTCCTCATGCTGAGGTTATTTTATATTCCGATAATGATGATATAAATATGGTTTCTTCTGCTTTTCATTATGGTGCATATACTTTTATTAAAAAAAATGAGAATATTACATTGCGTATTATAAATAACATTAAAGGAATTATTAGTCAGAGAAACTTCCAGTTAAAACGAGAAGCAGGAATTTATATGGGCAAACTGTTTCTTCTTTTTTTCTCGCTACTTATTGCTCTGTTTGTTTTGCTTTATTATTTTTTTCCCGAGTTTTTTGCTTTTTAGATATAAACCTGGCCATATCCAAAAGAATTTTTTCAATGATTAAATTCATTCTATAATAATTTCTGCAAAAATTTCATTCATTTTAATATATTATTTCTCTTTGCTGTCTATTTGGCAGGAAATAATCTGTGGCACAACTATTGAAAACAAGCTACGGATAAACAGATGTTAAACATAAAATACTGATATAAGATGCAAAAAGGAAAAATTGGAGTTACTACGGAGAATATCTTCCCAATTATTAAGAAGTTTTTATACTCCGACCATGAGATTTTTTTAAGGGAATTAATGTCTAATGCCGTTGATGCAACCCAAAAGTTAAAAAAACTCGCTTCGCTGGGCGAATATAAAAATGAACTGGGTGATTTAACCATACGTGTTTCGTTAGATCCTAAAAAGAAAACTATTACTGTTAGCGACCGGGGTATTGGAATGACTTCCGAAGAGATTGATAAGTATATAAACCAGATAGCATTATCGAGTGCCGAAGAGTTTATCAATAAATTTAAAGACCAGACAACTATTATTGGTAAATTCGGGCTTGGATTTTACTCATCGTTTATGGTGGCTAAAAAGGTAGAAATTGTTACCAAATCATATAAAGATGATGCTGAAGCAGTGAAATGGACTTGTGACGGAAGCCCTGAGTATAAGATTGAAAAAGTGGAAAAAGAAGACCGTGGAACGGATATTATCTTACATATTGATGAGGATTCTAAAGAGTTTGCTGAAGAGAACAAAATTAATGAGTTACTTAATAAGTATTGCCGGTTCTTGCCTATTGAAATAGCTTTTGGAAATCAAAAAGACTGGAAAGATGGCAAAGAAGTAGAAACCGATAAAGATAATATCATTAATGATACTAATCCTATATGGACTCAAATGCCGGCCGACTTAAAGGATGAAGACTATAAGGCATTTTATAAAAAACTTTACCCTTATAATGATGATCCTTTATTTCATATTCACTTAAATGTAGATTATCCATTCAACCTGACCGGAATTTTGTATTTTCCCAAGATTAAGAATAACATAGAAATACAAAAAAATAAAATTCAGCTTTATGCTAACCAGGTTTTTGTTACCGATTCTGTAGAAGGTATTGTACCGGAGTTTTTAACTTTATTACATGGTGTATTAGACTCCCCGGATATTCCATTAAATGTATCGCGCAGTTACTTGCAAAGTGATGCCAGTGTAAAAAAAATATCGAACCATATAACTAAAAAGGTAGCCGACAGGTTAGAAGAAATATTTAAAAAAGATCGTGAACAATTTGAAAAGAAATGGGACGACCTTAAGATTTTTATAGAATACGGAATGCTTACTGAAGAGAAATTTTATGAAAAAGCACAGAAATATGCTTTATTTAAAAATACTGATGGTAAGTATTTTACTTTCGAAGAGTACGAAAAATTAATCAAAGAAAATCAAACCGATAAAGATAAAAACCTGATATATCTTTATGCTACAGATAAAGATAAGCAATATACATTTATCGAAAATGCAAAAGCCAAAGGATATGATGTATTGATAATGGATGGGCAGTTAGATACACATTATATAAATCATATCGAACAAAAAATGAAAGATGCCCGTTTCTTACGAGTTGATTCGGATATTATCGATAAGTTGATTAAAAAAGAGGAAGTTGAAGAATCAAAATTAAGCGCTGAAGAAAAAAATCAGCTTTCACAATTATTTGAAAGCCAACTTCCCCAGAGTGCTTCTTTTACGGTTGCTCTTGAAAATTTAAATGAAACGGATGATCCGATCGTAATTACTCAATCTGAGTATATGCGGCGGATGAAAGATATGGCTGCCATGGGAGGCGGAGGAATGAATTTTTATGGAGACCTTCCTGATAGTTACAATGTAGTGGTTAATTCCAATCACCGATTGGTAGAAAAAATCCGTGAACAGAAAGATAAAAAAGTAGGTGATAAAATAGAGAAGATTTTAGAAGAGCTAAAACCTGTTGAGGAAGAAAAGAAAGAATTGGAAAAAGCTAAAGAAGGGAAGAAAGATGAAGAAATTAACCAGACAGAAAAAGATAAAATAAGCGATGTTGAAAAGAAAATTAATGAGTTGCAGGAGAAGAAAAAAGAAATATTGACAAAACATGGAAAAGAAAACAAGTATGTTAAGCAACTTATTGATATAGCGTTACTTGCAAACAATATGCTTAAGGGGGAGGAGCTTACAAAATTCGTTAAACGTAGTGTTGATCTTATTAAATAAGCAAATATTTTCAAGATAATTAATGCCTGTCAGATTTATGGCAGGCATTTTTGTTTAAATATTTTTGTATTTTAGCCTGACGTATTCATAAATATTATATTTCCCAATATTTATGAATTGTTCAGGTTAACCCTAACTTTGTTAAATTAATGATTTAACATACGTTAGCAGTATTATTCATGAATTTCATGAATAATACAGGTTAGATGATTATTGTAAAAATTGAGGATTAATAATGTTGTTTTTTTTTCTTAACAGGTAGATTTTTGCCTTGAAATGATAATATATATGGCTCGCTATTCTGTTGTTATATCATTTGTTTGTTTGTTTGTTATTTTGTCTGCACAATCATTGTGGAGTCAAAATAAATCGCAAAGCCCTACTTATGGGTTAAAAGGTGGATTTTTGTTATCTACCGTTCATGGAGATGATGCCATTGACCAATATGCAAAAAAAATTAACCCTCAAATTGGATTTACCGCAGCACTTTATCCGCATATTAACTGGTCAGCTCGTATCGAACTTAATTACGAACTAAAAGGAGGTAAATTTGATATGCATGATATGCAAATGAATTTACATTATGTTTCTCTTCCTTTGTATGCTAAGTTTACATTTAATGAAGATCCTAAAATTTATTTTTATGCCGGAGGTTATGGGGCTTTCCTCATAAAGGGTAATACTAAAGGAACCTATGAAAAAATTATTCAGGAAGATTATACTGTGCATTCTGTAAATGAAGATATTACATCTAATTTAAATCGGATTGATGCGGGTATTATAGCCGGAGTTGGGGTACAGGGAAGATTTAACCGACATCTGGATATATTTATTGATTTACGATACACACAGGGGTTCATTAATTTAAATAATAATTCAGCCGATTTGAGGTATAATTTTAATCTTGAAGAATTTTTTCCTTACGAACAGGAGTTAGATAATCCCACCAATAAAGCTTTTATGCTCACTACAGGGTTTGTTTACTTCCTAACTCCCAGGTAAAAATAAAACATTTTTATTTTGTTATTTCAATAATTGAAAAGGGAGCAACCGTTTTGATAATTTGCTTTAAATTTAACCCGGCTAGATCAATTAATCGGTAGTACTCTTCTTTAGTGCGTTCTTTTCCTCCATCCTGGCTAATCATCATCTGAATATCAAAAAGCTTAGCAAATGAATATTGGTTTTTATCACTAATAACAGGTTCTATAATTAGGATTTTTCCTTTTTCCGGTAAAATATTATTTATTCTTATTAAAATATCAACAGCCTGTTTATCGCTTAAATTGTGAATAATATTTTTCATTAAATAGATATCTCCACCTTCGGGTATTTTTTCATAAAATGAACCGGCTATCAATTCAATCCGGTTGGATATATTGTAGGTTTTGAAATTTTCTTCTGCATTTTTTATAACATGTGGAAGGTCAAACAATACTCCTTTGAGATTTGGGTTTTTAATTAAAATCATGGAAAGCAGGATTCCCTGCCCGCCACCAAGATCAACTATGTATTTCCCTTTTTTAAAATTGTATTTTGAAAGTATAGCATAACTCAACATCAATGATGAGTTTGTCATAGCGGTATTGTATATTTTATTATTAACAGGATTTTTCTCAAGAAATTCAAAGATATTCATACCCAGAATTTTTTCAGATGCATTTTCTCCTGTTTTAACTACATGATTAAGTTCGTCAAAAAGTTGCCAGTTAACAGAGTTGCCCAGATGCATAGCCATATAACGCATCGAGTCTTTATGATTTAATAAGGTTTTTGATAATCTATTTTGAGCAAAAAAATGATTATTCTTTTCTTTAAAAACACCCTGGCTTGACAACATTCGCATTAATCGATATAATGAACTTTCATCCGCTTCTGTTAAACGGGCTAATTCAGAGATGTTTTTTTTACCCTCTTGAAGATGTTCTGCAATATTTAATTCTGCAGCCACACTAATAGCTTTTGAAACATAAAATGATTGAACCATTTCAACAATGGCTATATTAGGTGCAGTAAATTTTCGGGAAAATTTGATGAGGAAATACCTGAATTTGTCAAAAACCTTAATAATAAATGGTGGAGGATATTTGGGTATATGTAAACTTTGCATTAAAAATAGTTTTGAAATGTTTTTAATAGGTAAAAATAGGGAAAATATTAAAATTTAGTTTGATATATAATAAAATAACCTGTACTATTTTTTTATGAAATATTATTGGCTTTTGATAAATTATTTATAATTCTACATTTTTCTGACTATTTTTACCAATTAATGAAAAAAAGATGAAGTATAATTACAAAACGAATGTAAAAGGATATGAACTCGATTCTTTCGGGCATGTAAATAATGCAGTTTACATAAATTATACTGAACAAGCCCGTTGGGAAATCCTTAAAAATGAAGGTTTTTTGAATTTATTTTTTGACAGTGAATTTTTACTTGTAGTGGCTGAAACTTATATCAGATATAAAAGAGAATTAAAACTTTTTGATGCAATTGAAATTGAAACCATCATAAAATATGAAGCACCATACCTTACCTTTTATCATGATATAAAAAATACAACATCAGGTTATAGTGCTGCTAAAGCAAAAGTAAAAACTTTGCTGATAAATAAAGAACGGATTCCTCAGGATTTACCGGATGAATTATTAGTTATTACAAAATAAATACAATGGATAGAAACGAATTTGTTCGCTGGAAAAGAGAAGGAAGTATAGGTATTCTGTCTTTATCGAATAATAAGGAGAACTACCTCGAGGTACCCGATTTTATAGAAATGCAAGAATTGCGGCAATGGACTGAAGAACCAAATTTAAAAGGGATTATTATACATGGTATAGGACGTAATTTTTCAGCAGGGGCAAACCTTGAGCGATTAAAGGAGCTCGTTAACAATCGTAAGGTTTTGTCAGATAAATTATCCAAAGGAAAAGAGGTGTTGAATTATATAGAGCAATTGGAAATTCCCGTAATTGCTTCCATTAATGGTGTTTGCTTTGGTGGAGGACTGGAAATTGCACTTGCTTGTCATATGCGGATTGCTTCTAAGAATGCATTGTTTGCTTTTCCTGAAATTAATCATGGATTAATCCCCGGATTAGGTGGCACTTTTCGTTCGGTAAAATTGCTAAAAAATAAGGCATTCGAAGTTATTTTAAATGGTGATATGATGAATGCAGATAAAGCATTAGAGATTGGTTTAATTGATGATGTATCCGAAAATAAAGATGCTTTTGAATATGCCCGGGAAAAATTGCTTAGAATGACTGAAGGCCGATCATTAGAGTTGATTCGTTTTGCCATGAAAGCCTTAAAAAATGCAGATTTGTTAGCTAAAGAAGAAGCTTTGCAAGAAGAAACCAGGATGTTTTGTGAACTGGCAGCGAATCTGAAAATTTAATTTAAAGTACCAAACAAGAATGTATAAAGAGATTGTCGCTGTAAAATCAATCAAGGAAATTGAAGCTATTCTTTTTAAACAGACTGATGATTATTATTTTATAGAAGATGAAATAAAATCTTCGGAAAATAAAAATATTATTAAAAGTTTGGGTGCAAGGTATTTGATAAAAAAAAGCATCATCGATTACTTGGATATTAAAGACAGTTATCATGATATTGAAATTCAAAACGAACCAGGTGGAAAGCCCATTGTTACAGTAAATGGGGATGTTAAGGAAGTTTTAACAAAGCGTAAAATTCAAAATATTTTTGTTTCTATCTCACATTCAAAGCATTATGTATCTGTTTTAGTTATTTTGGAAAAATAAACATGTTTAGAACTATCAATTGGCACATAAAAGATCAAATCGGATTTTTAGAGTTAAAAAATCCTCCTTCGAATGCAATGAGTTCTGTCTTTTTCGAAGAATTTTATCAGTGGAGAACAAAGGTTATTTATAAAGAAAAAATTAAAGCGATTATCATTTATGGTAAAGGAAGGCATTTTTCTTCGGGAGCTGTTGTAGATGATTTGGCAGGTATGATTCAGGATAGTCAAAAACAATCGGGTGATATAAAGGCAATAAGTACTGTTTTAAATAAAAACAGCCGGATATTTTTATCTTTAAAAGATTTAGAAATTCCTGTAATATCAGCAGTGCGTGGAGTATGTATAGGCTCTGCTTTTGAGCTGGCTTTATGTGCCGATTATATTATTTGTGCTGATAAATCGGTATTAGGATTACCCGAATCTACTTTTGGTTTAATTCCAGGTTGTACAGGTACTTATATTTTACCGCGAATTATTCCGAAAGCATTGGCTATGGAATTAATCCTTACGGGAAAAACATTTTCTGCTGAACAAGCATTCAATTGGCAGTTAATTCATCAGGTAGTGCCAGCTAAACAATTAATTGATAAAGCTATAGAGACAGTCCATCGAATAAAAAATAATTTTCATAAAGAATTGAAGAAGATTTAAAATGATGCAAAATAAAAAATCTGAAATTTTTGTAAAAATAACCGGAACAGGCTCGTATTTACCTGGTAAACCAATCACTATTGACGAGGTTGATTATTTTTTAGGTGAACTAACAGAAGCTCCCGGGAAGTTACAGAAATGGTTACTTCGGATGAAGGAACTGATGCGGGAAATGCTTGAGGTAAAGCATTATCATTTTGCTATTGATCCGGATACCCGTGAATTTACCGATGATAATATTACTATGTCGGTAAATGCAGCAAAAAATGCGCTCGACGCTGCGGGTTTAAAAGCTACGGATATCGATTTAATCGTTTATGGTAGTGCACATCAGGATCAGATGCCAACCACTTCTGTAAGAATCCAGGAAGCACTGGGCATTGAGCAATGTGGCGAGATGGGAATTCATGCCAATTGCACCTCGGCATATAAAGCTTTACTCGTTGCTTCTGATTTTATTAAGTCCGGACGTTATAAAAGGGCTTTGGTTCTTTCTTCCAGTATGTCATCCTCTGAATTACGGGCCGACTATTATAACCAGCCTTTGGTAAAAAAGGAAGAATTATTTTTGCGGTATTTTTTAAGCGATGGAGCCGGAGCATTGATTCTCCAGGCTGATAACGAAAAGAAAAACGGCCTTTATGTTGATAATACTTATATGGAATCGATTGGAGGGAATAAACCGGCAGCGATGTTGAATAAGCGGCCAGCTTACTGGATGAACCCTAAACAAGAATATGATTTGGGGTATCATCATTTAAGTCAGATGTTTAATGAACAGTTACGAACTCACTTCCATGATAACGATGGTAGCGTTTTTATTAAGGGGTTGAACAGGATGCTTCAAAAATACCCGGTTGAGTTGAATCAATTAAAATTTTTCCAGGTAAATTTCCCTTCAAAACATATTTCAGAACTTATTATGGATGAATGCGAAGAAATTGGAATTAATCGAAATACATTGTATACAAAAATGTCTGATATGGGATATGCAGGTCCTCCTATGGCTTTTATCTCGATAAATAAAATAGTAACCGAAGAAAAATTACAATCGAACGATATTATTCTTAGCTTTGTTACTGAGGTGAGCAAGTTCATGCAAGCAGGATATATTTTAAAATATTATTAGTTTGGCATGGTTTATGGAAAATAATTTATACTTTTATAATCACCATATGTTTTAAAATTAATAACTTACCATGATGAAAAAAATATTGACATTGGTTTTATTGACCTTGATGCTTCAGGTTAGTTTTGCACAAGAAAACGAAGAGAAAAAAAGGAATGATGATATCCAAACTATTTTCTCCGATAAGAACTTAAAATTTTCCGGTGGATTTATAGCTCCCGAACTAAAAACAGGAAACATTTATGACGATAATGGAATTCTTGTCGGAGGGCGCATGGGGGCTATATTTAACGACCGTTTTACCATTGGGTTAGGTGGTTTTGGATTAACTGCTAAAAGCTCTTTCGATTGCGACTTAGATGCAATGATTCCTGGTAATGAAACTAAAGTAAGAATTGGAATGGGATATGGAGGATTAGCTCTTGAATATGCCTTTTTTAGTAAAAAAGCAATTCATTTTACTATTCCTGTTTTAATTGGTGCCGGTGGGTTCATTTTTTACGAAGATGACGGAGATTTGTGGGATGATGATTTTAATGAACTGGACAACACTGCCGCTTTTATTATTGAGCCAGGGGTGAATCTTGAACTTAATCTTTTTAAACATTTTAGATTTAATGTAGGTGCTTCTTACCGTTTGGTTCAGGGAACAGTCCTGGATGATAATGGTCTGGGAGCAGTTGTTTCTGATGAAGACTTATCTGATTTTGTTATTAATGCGTCATTAAAATTTGGATTTTTTTAGTTAATGATTCTTTTCATAGCAAGTTAAACCGAAATATACTTAAAGAGCTGTTTTTTTAATAGAACAGCTTTTTTATTTTTGAGAAAGATTTAATGAATTATGGTACACAATATTGGTATTGTAGGCAGTGGAAAAATGGGGCAGGATATTTTTAATTACCTGAACGATTTTGATTTTCATCTGTATTGGTTTACCCATACTCCTGAAAAAAGAGAGAAACTGGAAAAATCGTATTCAAAAAAAATCGCCCGACAGTTAAAACACAACCTAATTACGCAGGAACAGTTTGAGCAAAAATCTAAAAACCAGATAACCGGATATTTAAGCGATTTATCGGGTTGTGATTTAATTATTGAAACCATTGTCGAGGATATAGATGCTAAACTTTATCTATTTTCAGACCTAAAAACAATCGTGCAGCCCGGGTGTATTATCGTTTCCAATTCTTCATCTATCTTACCCTCTTATTTGTCAACCTATTTTCCGGTTGCCGGAATGCATTTCTTTTACCCCATCGCCTTTAAAAATATTGTTGAGCTGATATTACCCGATAATTATAATTCGGACAGTGCAGAGAGGCTAAAGGATTTCTTATCATCCATAAATAAAAAATATATAATTCAAAACGAGCAAAATGCTTTTTTACTGAATCGGTTTTTGTTGGATTTGCAGGGTAAAGCTTTTCATTTCACTGTTGAGCAAAATATTCCATTGGAGGTGATCGATAAAATATCGCAAACCATTATTCCGGATTTTGGTTTATTCGAGATGATGGATCAGGTAGGATTATCTACCATGTATCAATCTATTCAAAATTATGCCTTAATGGACAAGCATCCTGAAAACTATGATAATTTGCTTGCCCGGTTGAATGAAAAAATAGCATTGGGTCAGCCAATGCTTGAGAAGGATTCTACGTATGAAGTCGATAAAAAATCAAACGATGCAATCGTAGCTTTTTTGCGAAAAGAAATCCGGGAAACTTATAATCAATATTTATTAAATCAACCTGTAGATGCTGACATTTATAAAAATGCCCTTAAAGAATTCTGCGAATTGGAATTGTAATTGATAAAGTATTAAACAGGTTGATGTACTATTCATAATAGTTGAAAAGATAATATTTATGAATAGGTCAGGTGAAAATCCAATTAATTTATTATTTTTGGCATTGTATTACCTAAAATAAAAAATGATTACGTAATAAATGGCAGAAAAAGTTGTAGTTACAGGGTTTAATATGCTTACCGCATTAGGCCTTGACTGGGAAGAAAGCTGGAAAAATATAAAAGAAGGAAAAAACGGAATTCAAAAAATTTCTTTATTTGACGCCTCTGACAATGAAACACAAATAGCCGCCGAGTTACCTGGTGATTTTGAAGAAAAATCATCTTCTGTAATCAAGAAACGACTTTCGAAACAGATGACCCGTGTGACTCAAATGTGCTATGTGTGCGCTGTTGAAGCAGTTGAGAAGCATCAAATAGATTTAGATTCGATTGATAAATTGCGAGCAGGAGTTATTATTGGAGTGGTTAATACAGGCGATTCAAGTACCGAAAAGGGAACTACTTCAAAAAATTTAATTATCAAACGGATGAATAACTCCATGTCGGCCTGGATTGGGATGCGCTACAATATTGAAGGGCCTAATTTTACTACATCATCTGCCTGCTCATCATCAGCCTATGCAATTGCTTTGGGATATGATATGATAAAAAGCGGGCGAGCTGATTTGATGATTGTTGGTGGTGCCGATTCTATCATTAACAAGGAAGAAATTGAAGGTTTTAATGATTTGTATGCTATTTCGTTAAATAATGATACACCTGAAAAAGCAAGTTGCCCATTTTCTAAAAACCGCGATGGATTTGTTATTGGCGAAGGTGCCGGAATTATGATTTTGGAATCGGAAGAACATGCCAAAAAGAGAAAGGCTAAAATATATGCCGAGCTGGCTGATTATGCTTTTACAAACGAATCGTACAATATTATGGCGCCCAAGCCCGAAGGGGAAGGTATGGGCAATACTATGGCACTGGCATTGAAAAATGCAAAAATTTCTCCCGATGAAGTTAATTATATTAATGCACATGGTACATCAACGATGCTAAATGATTTATACGAAACACAAGCCATCAAAAAAGTTTTTGGAGATAATGCTTATAAAATACCTGTTTCTTCTATAAAATCGATGATAGGGCACACCATTGGAGCCGCAGGAGTTGTTGAAGGTATTATTACTGTTTTATCTATATATGATGGCGTAATTCCGCCAACAACAAATCTCGATGAACCTGATCCTGAACTGGATTTAGACTATGTTCCAAACAAATCCCGTAAACAAAATGTAAATGTTGCTTTGAGCAACTCATTTGCTTTTGGAGGTCATAATGCTACACTGGTATTTAGGAAGTATTAAAGTATTTTGACTTAGAATAAGATTTTATCTCCAAGTTTTATGATAGTAATTTATCATTATTTTCGGGCATCAATTCTTAAGGTATGATTAAGAACTTAGTGAAAAGAAAAAAGATAAAAGAACATCAGGTTACTGATTATGATTTTTCAATTTGCCCAAATTGTGGTGAAACCGAAGTAGGGAAGTATTGCCCGAACTGCGGACAATCGAATAAAGATTTTAATAAGCCGTTAAAAGAGATATTAGGAGATTTATTAGATTCTATAAATTTAGATATTAGATTGTTAAACACCTTAATCCCCTTTTTTCTTAAACCCGGATTTCTAACAGAAGAATACTTTAAAGGAAGACGTAAAAGGTATGTTCCTCCGATTCGCATGTATATGATTTTTAGTATTCTGTTTTTCTTTTTGGTGCAATATGCAACCTCAGACGATAGTAAAAAAGAATCTGTGGGTATTAATATAAATGAAAATGCCGATTCAATAGAAAATAAATCGAGCAATACTGCACAACATCAAGCGATATTTATTCAAGGTGATTCTCTGCAACCAGATTCTTCCATTACTACTGATAATATAAACAGACAAGAATTAGAGAAGATTAAAAAAGAGGCTTTAAATGATACATCCGCAACCTCCTGGGAAAAACAATTAGTAATTGGAGGCTTTAATGCTGCTGAAAAAAAAGATGTATTTTTTGACAGGTTCTTGAATAATATTTCGTATGTATTATTTTTATTAATGCCCGTTTTTGCATTAATACTGGCTATGTTTTTATGGAAATCACGCTTGTTATATGTAAAACATTTAATATTTTCAATCAATTTCCATTCTTTTATCTTTGGGTTATCATCATTGTTAATTGTTTTAATGAAATTATTCCCGGATTCAATATCCGATTTTATTGTGTATCTATGGTGGGGCATTCCAATTTATTTAATGCTTGGTATCAAAAGATTTTATAATAGAACATATACCGGAGGATTTTTTAAAACACTGGGTTCACTTACGCTGTATTCATTTATTATTAGCATTGTTTTAATCGTTATTTTAGCGATTACAGCAAAAGGGTTTTATGATGTTTAGCACAGCCATTTTTTTGTTATTATTATCTGTTTATTGATTATGTCTCAGGCATTTTGTAACTTGCCATATAACTAATAAACTGAATAATGAGAAAAATTATATTCCTTATTTCAATCTCGTTTGTTTCTTTTCATGTATTATCGCAAGATCTGTTAAAAAAAGCTCCTTTAAATCCTGATTATGTTAAATACTTAAAGGAAAAAGAAACAGGAAAAACCGGACCTGAAACTTATAATGGATACGGATTGGGTTTAATCCCATCGCCTGTTATGTTAAATTTTGATAATTTATCTAAAACAGAAATATCCAAAAGTATTCCTTCATCCTATGATTTGAGGACTGAGAATAGCGGAAACTGGTTATCATCGGTAAAAGACCAGGGATCTGAAGGTGCCTGCTGGTCGTTTGCAACCTATGGGGCAGTTGAATCGTACTGGTTAAAACAAGATAAAGGACTGTATGATTTGTCTGAACAGAATGTGACTACCTGCCATGGTTTCGACTGGTCTCCCTCGGACGGAGGTAATTATTATTTATCTACAGCATATTTATCGCGTCTCTCAGGTGCTATTTCTGAAGATGATGACCCATATACCTTGCCCGATAATCCCGGTTGTGTCAGTGGTTTAACGCCAGTCAATTTTGTGCAAAAAGCACGCTTCCTGCCAGGAAATGACGAATTAAATTATGATCCGGATATTGTAAAACAAGCACTTATAGATCATGGTGCAATATATGTTGACTTATACTGGGCTGGTGACTATTTCAATAATAGTGATAACACATATTTTTATAATGGTTCAGAAAATACTAATCATGCTGTTTTACTAGTAGGGTGGGATGATAATAAAGTTGTTACCGGTGGAGATGGTGCAACGCCTTCAGGAAATGGTGCGTGGATAATAAGAAATAGCTGGGGATCCGCTTGGGGTGAAAGTGGTTTCTTTTACCTTTCATACGAAGATACAAAAGCACTTTCTTCGGTTGCCTATTTCCCCTCTTATGTTGATTATAACTCAAATATCGAACCATATTTCTATGATAAGCTGGGGATGACAGGATCATTCGGCTATTCTGATTATACCGACTATGGATTAGTGAAATATACAGCAGTGAATGATATGGTGATAAAAAAAATTGGTACTTATATAAATACAGCCAGCTCAAATGTTGAAATAGAAGTGTTTGATGATTTTGACGGTACTTCACTTAACAATTCATTGGGTAGTGTCAGCAATCAAACATGTGATTACCCGGGATTCTATACCTTCGATCTCAGTTCAAATATTACCATTTCAAGCGGTGGCGATTTTTATATTCGTGTAAAATATAATACTCCAGGTTATAATTATCCCGTTCCATACGAAAATAAACAAAGCGGTTACTCAACAAATGCTACGATTGAAACAGGTAAATGCTGGATCAGTAGCAACGGATCATCAGGCAGCTGGATGGCTTTGGGAACAGGAACATCTTTCGAAAATGATTTGTGTATTAAAGCCTATGCCATTAATACAAGCAGTAACCCTCCTGTACTGAATGATGTGACTGACCAGATAACAGATGAAGATACACCAATTACACTTGACCTCAGCATGGTAAATGCTTCTGATATTGATGACGACAAATTATATATGGTTGTTTTAACCGGTGCAAATTATTCGGTAACAGATTCAACCGTGACCCCTGATGCAGACTGGAACGGAGATTTAGAA
>Ga0102943_1000760_pt1 | contig 21010 bp, 21 predicted proteins | sample SalPonC_black_MG_FD_78174 | JGI IMG/M metagenome (GOLD analysis project Ga0102943, IMG submission 78174) | Salt pond soil microbial communities from South San Francisco under conditions of wetland restoration - Salt Pond MetaG... | ecosystem: Environmental > Aquatic > Marine > Intertidal zone >...
CTGCTGCGGATCGCGGTGGAGGTCGGTCCGATCGCCCGGATCCTCGGCCGTGCCGTGGAACGCCCGTAGACGTCCGGCGGGCGTCGCCAGCCGCCGCTGCACGGGCAGCTCGCGCAGCCAGGGGACGTGTTGCGGCTCGAGCACCTCCCGCGTCCACTCGAGCGTCGCGTCGCCCACGCCCTTGCGTGGGACCGCGGTGCGGGCGAAGTCGAACGCGATGCGCTCGTCGGCCGCCCCGAGGGTGCACAGCACCCTCTCCTCCCGGATCCGCTCGATCGTCTCGTTCGGCGCCGGCCCGTACCCGACCAGATCGCCGAGGCACACGACCTGCTCCGCGCCGGCTCTGCGCATCGCCTCGAGCGCGGCGTCCAGCGCGATCAGGTTGGCGTGCACGTCGCTGATCAGGCCGAGAACCACGAGGCTCCGCTCAGCGGCTCGGCGCCAGCGGCGCCTGCTCGTCGGTGAGGAACGCCGTCAACAGCGCGATCGTCGCCTCGGCGTCGCGCTTCGCGACCATCTCGGTCACCGTGTGGACGTAGCGCGACGGCGTCGACAACGTCACGCTTGGCACGCCGTCGCGGCTCCGTTGGATGGCGCCGGCGTCGGTGCCGCCCCGGGGGAGCACCTCGAACTGGTGCGGGATCCCCTCGCGCTCGGCCAGCTCCGCCATCCGGTCGACGAGCCAGCCGTGCGAGACGGTGGAGCTGTCCGAGACCTTGATGCCGACGCCCTGACCCAGGCGCGTGACCGCCTCGTGGGCGGGCGTCCCGGGCGTGTCGACGGCCAGCGTCGTGTCGAGCGCGATCCCGACGTCGGGCGCCAGTCCGTACGCCCCCGTGGTGGCGCCGCGCAGGCCGACCTCCTCCTGCACGCTGAAGACGGCCTGGATCCGGCAGGCGGGCTCGCGCACGCGCCGGAGCGTCTCGATCAGCACCCAGCAGCCGCTGCGGTCGTCGAGCGCCTTTCCGACGACGACCGGACCGAGGTCCTGGAACGGCTGCGCCAGGGTCACCATGTCGCCGATCCGCACCTCGCGCTTCACCGTCTCGGCGTCCAGCCCCAGGTCGACCGCGAAGTCGGCCATCTCGGGGATCTTCTTCTTCTCTTCTTCCGAGGCGATGTGGACCGGCTTGGCGGCGGGGTGGAGAACGCCGATGCGCGGCTCGCCGGCCCGGGCATGGACCAGCACCTGACGGGCGAACAGGTTGCGTCGGTCGAAGCCCCCGAGGTTGTGCACCCGCAGGAAGCCGTCGTCGCCGACGTGCCGCACGACGAAGCCGATCTCGTCCATGTGCGCCGAGACCATCACCTTCGGGGCGCCCTCGAGGCCGGCGCTCTCGGCGATGAGGTTGCCCATCGCGTCCACGCGGACGTCGAGGTCCAGGCCCGCGAGCGCGTCCTTGATGCGCTCGCGCACCAGATCCTCGCGCCCGGGGATGCCCGGCGTCTCGGACAGCTTCCTCAGCAGGTCGTAGTCGAAGTCCATGCCGGAAGCGTACCACCCGGTCGCGCGCCGCCTTCGCGCGGGCCGCCCTTTGGGGCGAGCTGTCCGCCTCAGCGAATCGCCTCAGCGGATCGCCTCGGCGCTCCACCAGCGCTGGACCTCCTCCAGAACCGCTCCGGCGCACTCCTCCTGCGGGACGTGACCACAGCCTTGCAGCTCGACCAGCGTGGCCGAGGGCAGCTCGCCCGCCAGCCGGCGTGTCTGATCGGGCGGAACGATCTCGTCCTGAAGCCCGGTCACGACCAGCACCGGGATCCGCAGCTCGTCCAGGCGCGCGGCCACGTCGGGTTCTCGGCTCGCCTTGACCAGCTCCCACAGCGCCCGGTCCCAGTCGTCGACGCGCGTGGCGCGCCGGTAGGCGTCGAGCACGTCCCGATCCAGCCGACCGGGATCGGCGTACGACGAGCGGAGCAGGCTCTCGCCAGGCTCGCCGCCGAGCTGGCGCATCAGGAGCGGCCCGATGCGCTCGAGCTGCGGCGTGCGGAGCGCCCAGCGCGACCAGGCGGGAGCACCGCCGCCGCGATACACCGCGGGCGCGATCAGGACCAGGCCGGCGACGCGCTCCGGGTGCTCCAGCGCGGCGCTCGCCGCGATCGCCCCGCCCGCCGAGTGGCCGATCAGCACCGCTCGGTCGATGCCTGCAGCGTCCAGCGCCAGCCGCACGTGCTCCACCTGGGCCTCGGGCGCGTACGGGTTCTCGCCCGGCCAGGTCAACGCCCGCTCGGTCAGGCCGAACGCGGGCCGGTCCCACGCCACCGTCCGGACCCGGTCGGCCAAGCTCGCCTGCAACGGCGCGAAGCTCTCGAGGTTCGATCCGAAGCCGTGGAGGAACGCCGCGCCGGGAGCCGGCGCGTCTGCCGGACCGACGATCCGGGCGTGCAGACGCAGCGCGCCGGCGTCGATCCAGTCGGCGTCCGCCTCGGCCAGCTCGACTGCGGGGCGCGTCCCCTCGAGGGGCGGCACGGGCCAGAGAAGCGGGAGCGCCAGGATCGCGGCGGCGAGGGATCCGAGCACGATGAGCGTGAAACGGATGCGGAACGGCATGAAGCCATTGGACCACGGGCCGAGAGGTGCTAGCGTGGCGCGCATGCGACCCGTCGCGACCTTCTCGATCGTCGCCCGCGATCCCGATACCGGAGCGCTGGGCGTCGCCACCGCCAGCAAGTTCCTCGCCGTCGGCGCCGTCGTCCCCCACGCCGTGGCCGGCGTCGCGGCCGTCGCCACCCAGTCGTACGCGAACACCTCGTACGGCCCGCGTGCGGTGGCCGCGCTTCGCGCCGGCGTTCCCCTGGAGCTGGTCCATCGCGCGTTCGCCCAGAGCGACGATCAGCACGCCTCGCGTCAGTACGGCATGGTCGACGCCTCCGGTGCGGCCGTGACGTTCACCGGCGACGCCTGCCATCCCTGGGCCGGCGGACGCGCCGGCGACGGCTGGGCCGCGCAGGGGAACCTGCTGACCGGTCCCGAGGTCGTCGACGAGCTCGTGCGCGCCTTCCTGGACACCACCGGCGCGCTTCCAGAACGACTCGTCGCGGCGCTCCGCGCCGGCGACGCGGCGGGCGGCGACGCCCGCGGCCGTCAGGCGGCCGCGTTGCTGGTGGTCCGGGAGGGTGCGGGCTACGGAGGTCACGACGACCGGCTCGTCGACCTCCGGGTCGACGACCACGAAGCTCCGGTGCAGCGCCTCGCGGAGCTCCTCCGCATGCACCGGCTCTACTTCGCGCCGCCCGAGGAGGACGATCTGCTGCCGATCGAGGGCGAGGTCGAGGCGAGGGCGCTGGCCGCCCTGATTCGTGCGGGCAGGCTGCCCGAGGGGCACGCGCACTGGGACGACGCGGCGGACGCCGCGTTGCGGGCGTGGGCGGGCCGCGACAACCTCGAGGAGCGGATGGTCAGCGGCCGGCGGATCGACCGTCAGGTGCTCGCGCACCTCGCGCCCGACGAGGACTGAGTCGGGCTCAGCGGCCCTCGAACTCCGGATCGCGCTTCTCGAGGAAGGAGCGGACCCCTTCGGCGCGATCCTCGGTCGTGACGACCAGGCCGAACAGATCGGCCTCGACCTCGAGCCCCTGGGGGAGGGTTCCGTCCATGCCGCGCACGACGGCCTCCTTCGCCAGCCCCAGCGCCACCGGCGCGCTGCGCAGCATGCCGCGCGCCAGCTCGGCGGCCTGCTCGACCGGATCGTCGGCCAGGCGGGAGACCAGGCCCAGGCTCAGCGCCTCCTCGGCCGGCACCAGGCGACCGGTCAGAATCAGGTCCAGAGCCCGCGCTTCGCCGATCAGGCGCGGCAGCCGCTGCGTTCCGCCGTAGCCGGGGATCAGTCCGCGGGTGGTCTCGGGAAAGCCCAGCCGCGTCCCCGGTGCCGCCACGCGGAGATCGCACGCCAGCGCCAGCTCCAGTCCGCCACCGACCGCGAAGCCGTGGATCGCGGCCACGGTCGGGATGGGCAGCGCCGCCAGCGAGCTCATGACGTCCTGGCCGGCCAGCGCGGCCTCGCGCCCCGAGAACGCGTCGTCCAGCTCGGCGAAGCCGGCGAGGTCCGCCCCCGCGCAGAATCCGCGACCGGCCCCGGACACCACCAGCGCGCGCACGCCGACGTCGGCCTCGACGAGGTCGATCGCGAGCCCCAGCTCCAGCAGCATCTCGCCGCTCAGCGCGTTGAGGGCGTCCTCGCGGTCCAGCGTGAGGAACGCCACGCCGCCGCTGCTCTCGAGGCGCAGGTGCTCGAACACGCTCTCGCCGTCCTGGTTGCCCGCGTCGTCCCGGTCGTGCGGATCGTCGCTCATGCTTCGCCTCCGTAGTCGTGGAACCCGCGGCCCGACTTCCGTCCCAGCCGGCCGGCGCGCACCATGCGCCGCAGCATCGGCGCCGGTCGGTAGCGTGGGTCTCCGAACTCGTCGTGCAGGCTCTCCATCACCGCCAACACCACGTCCAGGCCGATCAGGTCGGCCAGCGCCAGCGGACCCATCGGCATGCTCGCGCCCAGGCGCAGCGCCGTGTCGATCGAGGCGGCATCCGCCGCGCCCTCGTCCGCGAGCTGCGCCGCCTCGTTCAGGTACGGGATCAGCAGCCGGTTCACCAGGAAGCCGGGCCGGTCCTCGCAGCGGACCGGCGTCTTCCCGAGGCCCTCGGCGAAGCGCTCGGCCTCGCGCACCGTGGCGTCCGGGGTCGTCTCGCCCCGGACCACCTCGACGAGCGGGAGCGCCGTGACGGGGTTGAAGAAGTGAAGACCGCAGAAGCGGTCGGGACGCCCGGACGCGCTCGCGAGCGCGGTGACGGAAAGGCTGGACGTGTTCGTGCAGAGCAGCGCCGTGGCGGGCGCCGCCCCGCCCACGACGGTCCACAGCCGCGCCTTGAGCTCGGGGTCCTCGACCACCGCCTCGATCACCACCTCGGCGTCGGACACGGCGTCCTCGACGGCGTCCGATCGGACGGCGAGCCGCCCTGTCAGCGTCTCCGGATCGCGGCCGCCCAGGCGGTCCTTCGCAGCGGCGCGCGCGACGCTGGCCTCCACTACGGAGCGCGCCGCGACGGCCGCCTCGGCGCGCGCGTCGTGCAGCGTCACGCGATGGTCGGCGGCGAGGCAGACGTGGGCGATGCCGGCGCCCATCGTGCCGGCGCCGACGACGGCGACGTTCATGCGTCGGTCTCGTGCAGCGCGACGAAGGCGTCGAGCGCCGCGCGCACCATCCGCTCGACGCCCGAGCGCAGCACCTCCGGCTCCACGAACGACGGATCGCCGATCCGGTTGCTGGCGACCAGCATGCAGCCGGTCCGCACGCTCCGCAGCCGTCCCAGCACGAACAGCGCGGCCGCTTCCATCTCGACGGCCAGCACGCCCTGAGCGGCCATGGCGGGCACGTCCTCGGGCGCGGTCGCGTAGAACGCGTCCTCGGTCCGGATCAGGCCGACGTGCGCCCCGCCGTGCGCGGTGGCGGCGTCCACCAGCGCTCGGGTGGTCGCGAACGAGGGCGCCGGAGCGTACGGCGCGCCGGCGAGGTACTGGCGGGTCGTGCCGTCGTTCGGGACGGAGGCGTCGGCGACGATGAGGTCGCCCGGCACGACGCGGTCCGCGACGACGCCCGCGGTACCGACCCGGACCAGCGTGTGAGCGCCCAGCCGGATCAGCTCCTCGACCACGATGGCCAAGCTGGGACAGCCCATCCCGGTGGTCTGGACGCTGACGGGGACGCCGCGGTAGCTGCCGGTGTAGCCCAGCAGGCCGCGGTTGTCGGTCGTCAGCTCGGCGTCGTCCAGGAAGGTGCGGGCGATGAAGGTGGCCCGGCCCGGATCTCCGGGCAGCAGGACGTAGGGGGCCAGGCGCTCCGGTGGCGTATGAACGTGGAGTTGCATCCGCTGCAGCGTAGCAGACCGGCACGCGCCCCCGGCATCCGCCTTCGGCGCGCCGCCGAGGCCGTGCTAGACTCGTCTTCCTATGGACGAGCTGGAACGGCTGCTGAACGACTGTCTGGCGCGGGCGGACGGACGCGTCGCCGCGGTGGTGGGTCGCGACGGCCTGCTGATCGAGTCGGTCGTGGCCGGCTCGGACGTCGCCACGGCGTCGGACGCCGTCGAGGATCTGCCGTTGGTGGGCGCCGAGGCGGCGGACCTGCTCACCGCGGCGGATCGGCTCACGACCGAGGCGCTGGGCGCCGCCGGGATCGAGGAGACCTGGCTCCGCTCGGCCGATGCCGCGGTGCTGATCCGGCGCCTCCAGGACCGCTCGTTCGTGGTGCTCGTCGTGGCCGGCGACACCGACCCCGCGGTCGCGAGGGACGCCGTGCACGCCGTGACGCCAGGCGTCGAGGCGGCGCTCGCGTGACGCTTCGCGAACGGCTCGAGCAGCTCGCCGCGACGCGAGGAGTGCGGAGCGTCGCGATCGCGAGCCTCGACGGGCTCGTGGTCGAGGCCGTCGGCAGCAGCCCCGCGGACGCGGACGAGATCGCCGGCCTGATCGCGGGAGGCCTGGCGTCGAGCCTGGCGCTCGCCGAGCTGTTCGGCGACGGCGAGCTGCGCCAGGCGACGATCGAGTACGAACGGGGACCGGTCCTGCTGGCGCCGCTCGCGCAGCCGGCCGAGGGCCACGTCGCTGTGATGGTGCTCGGCGAGCTCGCCGACCTCGGTCGCGCGCGGCTGGCGCTGCGGCGGACCGCTTCGGATCTGGCAGAGGCGACGGCAGCATGAGCGACGACCCGCGCAGCGAAGGGAAGACGCGCCCGCGCGTCGAGCTGAACCTCGACGCGGAAACCGCCCGTGGCCGGTACGCGAACGCCACGGTCGTCACGCACGGCCGTCACGAGGTGGTCCTCGACTTCGTCGCCGCGCTGCCGCACCACAAGCCTCAGGTGGTGTCGCGCGTGGTGTTGCCGCGGGCGCAGGCCGACGCGCTGGCACGTACCCTGAGGCGGACGCTGGACGCCTCGGCCTCGTCGGGCACGGCCGTGGCGCCCGGCTCGCGCGGGGACGAAGATCCGAACTGAGCCCCGGAACGGACGGTCGGCGCGGCGTCCGTAGGGGGGGCGACCCGGCCGCGAGGTGCCTCAGGGTTCTAATGCCGCCATGCCGCCGGAACCGGTCACGGTCTACTTCGACTACCTCTGCCCCTACGCCTGGCGTGCGGCTGCGTTGACCGCGTCGGTGGCGGGTCCGCTGGATCTGCGGTTCGAATGGGTCCACTTCAGCCTGTACCAGTCGAACCACGCCGGCGGCGACGGCTGGCAGCTGTGGAACGAGCGGCTGAGCGACCGTGACGATGCGGGAACGATGGGTCTGCTGCCGTTCCTCGCGTCGACCGCTGCACGCAGGCAGGGACGCGCGCAGCACGATGCGTTCCGGATGGCGCTGCTGCGCGCGCGGCACGTCGATCACCGGCCGTTCCACCTCGCGACGGTGATGGAGGCGGCCGAAGAGGCGCGTCTTCACCTCGCCTGCTTCGAGCGTGACCTGGCGGATCCCGAGGCGCGGACGGCCCTGGCGCGGGAGCATCACCGCGGCGTCGCCGAGAAGGTGTTCGGCACGCCGACCTTCCGCTTCCCCTCCGGCGACACCGCGTACGTCCGTCTTCGGCAGGTTCCGGCCGACCGGGACGACGCGGTCGAGCTGTTCGAGCGCCTCCGCGGCATGCTGGCCGACTACCCGTACCTCGAAACGCTCAAACGTCCTCGCCACGGCGGCAACTGAGCGTCCGGAGAGCCGGACGCCGCGGGCTCGGTCCGGCCGATGCGGGACCGACCGGGCGCCGAGACGATAGACTGGCTCCGTGCCCACCTCTCTTCGCGTTGGCCACGGCTCGGACGCGGGACGCGTTCGACCGCTGAACGAGGACTACCACCGCGTCTGGCGCTTCCCGCGCACGGTCGGGGAGGAGCTGACGGTGATCGCGGTCGCCGACGGGATGGGCGGCGCCGCGGCCGGCGAGGTGGCCAGCAAGATCGCGATCGAGGCGCTCGACGAGACGATCCGTCGCTACGTCGACGAGCGCACGCAGGGACGGGACGTGGTGGGGCTCGAGTCGTTGCTCGAGAAGGCGATCCGCCTCGCGAACCGGCGCGTCCACACCGCCGCGCTGAGTCGGCAGGGATCGCGCGGGATGGGGACGACCCTGACCTGCATCGCGCTCGAGGACGGCGCCGGCTACGTGGGGCACGTCGGCGACTCGCGCGCCTGGCTGGTCCGCGAGCCCCGGATCTACCAGCTCACGAAGGACCACAGCTGGGTGGAGGAGCAGGTCGAGAAGGGCGTTCTGAGCGAGGAGGAGGCGCGTGGCCACGAGCTTCGCAACCTGATCACCCGCGCGCTCGGGACCCGGCCGCAGCTGGCTCCGGACACGGCCCGCCTGGACGTCCGTCCGGGCGACGTGCTGGCGATCGCGACCGACGGCCTGCACGGCCTGGTCGAGACGGACGAGATCTTGGGCGAGATCCGGCGCAGTCCGGATCCTCAGACCGCGGTCGACTCGCTCATCGCGCTGGCGAACGAGCGGGGCGGCTCCGACAACGTCACCGTCGTGATCGTGGAGGTCGCATGACGCCCGTCCTGCTCGTCGCCATCGTCGCCGTCGTGACGCTCGCCCTCTGGCGCGCCCCGATCTGGGTCCACGCGCTGCTGCTGGTCGCCGTCGCGGCGCTGGTCGGCGGCGTGATGTCGCTGACCGGTCCGGAGCGCGGCGCGGCGCCGCTGGTGGCGATGGGCCTCGCGTTGGGGCTGCTGGTTCCCACGGGCGTGCACCTCGGTCGCCACGCCCGGGTGGCGCCGCGCAAGGGCAGGACGGTACGGCCCAGCCAGGCGTCGAGCGCGTCGGACGACGGGGGATTCGACGGGATCGACGTTCCAGGCTTCGACATCCTCGAAAAGGTGGGTTCCGGCGGCATGGCCAGCGTGTTCCGCGCGCGCCGGCGCTCGGACGGTCAGACCGTGGCGCTCAAGGTGCCCATGGAGCAGTACGTCGCGGACGCCAAGTTCATTCGGCGCTTCCACCGCGAGGCCGAGGTCGCACAGCGGCTGGACCATCCGAACATCGTCCGAACCTACGAGCACGGCGCTCAGGGCGTGCAGCACTACATGGCGATGGAGTTCGTGGACGGCCGGAGCCTCGAGACGCTGATCGAGAAGGGCGAGCTGGACCTGTCGCTCGCGGTCGACGTGTTCAAGCGCGTCGTCGGCGCGCTGCAGAACATCCACTCGGCCGGCATCATCCACCGCGACATCAAGCCGGGCAACATCATGATCGTCAAGGGCGGGCTGAGGGAGGGGCGGCCCCGCGTCGCGCCGGAGGCCGTGAAGCTGATGGATTTCGGCATCGCGGGCGGGAAGGTCATGTCGCGCCTGACGATGACGGGCGCGCGGGTCGGGACGCCGGTGTACATGTCGCCCGAGCAGGCGCGCGGCCTCAAGATCGACCACCGCAGCGACATCTACAGCCTGGGCCTGGTGCTGTACGAGATGCTCACCGGCCAGACGGCGTTCAAGGGCGGCTACGAGGCGATCGTCCACCAGCAGATCTTCCAGACGCCCGCGCCGCCCCGGCAGCTGGACGTCACGATCCCGCGCGCCCTCGACGCGCTCGTGATGCGCATGATCGCGAAGGACCCCGAGGAGCGCCCCGACCTTCGCGAGGTCCTCTCCGTGCTCGAGGACGAGGACGATTGGCACGCCGTGGACGTCGATCTTCCGACCCGCCTGGTCCTCGCCGTCTCGGCCCGCCAGGGCGTGCTTCGGATCCTCGATCCCGAAGGCACGCTGTACGCCAGCATCGGCCAGGTCGGCGTCGGGGTCGGCTCGTTCCCCGCGGCGCCGCTCGCGGTCGCGACGGACGACGCGGGACACCTGTACGCCGCCGTGTTCGAGTACCGCGTCGGCGAGGACGACGACCACCGCATGATCCACAAGCTCACCGTCGACGGCCACGAGGTGACGCGCTTCGGTCGCTACGGGATGGAGGACGGTCAGATCCTCTACCCGGTCGCGATCGCGGTGGGCCGCGCGGACGGCGACGTGTACGTGCTCGACGGAGAGTCCCTGCGGGTGCAGCGGTTCACGCAGGACGGCGAGCCTCGCAGCGCGTTCGGGGGGCGTGGCAGCGGCCACGGCCTGTTCGACGATCCGCGGGCGATCTCGGTCGGCCCCGACGGCAAGGTGTACGTGCTCGACCACGGAAACCGTCAGGTACAGCGCTTCACGCCCGACGGGACGTACGAGACGCGCTGGGCGTTCCGGATGGGCCAGGGCCAGGACGGCATGCGGGAGCTCGACGGCGTCTCGGTCGACGTGGACGGAACGCTCTACATCAGCGACGCGACCGCGGGGCGGATCCGGACGGTCACGCCGGCGGGACGCGTGGGGCGCAGCTACCTGATCGAGCCGAAGCAGGGGGAGTCCACCGACGGCCTGCTCGACCTGGGCGTGGACGCGTCGGGCCGGCTCTACGCGGGTCGCCGAGGCGGACACTACGTCAGGCGCTTCGCGCCGGACGGCAAGCTCGAGGCGACCCTCGAAACGTACGCTCCGCTGGTGCAGATGGTGGTCGACGTCCGGCCGGTCGCCGCGGCCGCGGACTGAGACTCCACGAGCGAGCCGCGGAGCGCGCCGCCACGGCGGAACGCGAAGGCGGCCTGCGCTCGCGAGGCTCGGGGCCGAACCCCGCGAGCGCGAGGCGGCTCAGAGCCCGGGCAGCAGCCGGACGATGCTCTGGAAGAGCGTCAGGAACACGCTCTGCAGGAAACTGATCACGCCGGTGTAGCTCAGCACCAGGAAGACCACCAGGAAGCCCATGATGCCGAACTGCCGGATCTGCTGGATGAACGAGCGGACCGATCGGTTGCCCCACGCCAGCATCGCCATGGCCCCGTCGAGCGGAAAGACGGGGAAGAGGTTGATCACCGCGTGCAGCACGGCGAACGAGGCCGCGACCAGGAACGAGCGGTACAGCTCGGGCGAGCCCGAGGCGAGGAAGACCGAGCCGATCAGGACGCACGCGAAGCCCACGATCAGGTATGCGAGGGGGCCCGCGTACCAGGCGAGCGCCTCGCGCCGGCCACGGCCGCGGTAGTTTCGGCTCTCGATCGGGACCATGCGCGGCCAGCCGAACCCCAGCAGGAAGAGCAGCACCACGCCGATCGGCTCGAGCTGCTGTTGCGGTTCGAACTGGCCGAAGCCCGCCAGCTTCGGCCGCGTGTCGCCCAGCCGTGCGGCGACCCAGGTCTGGAACACGTTGTGGAACATCAGCGCGAACACCATCACGATGGCGCTGACCACCAGCGTGGTGGGGTCGTTCAAGTAGCGCAGGATCACGTCGGGTCGTTCCGCCTTTCGTCAGGGCCGTGGGCACGTTCGACCAAGCGGCGTGCGAGAGCGAGCTCGTCGTCGAAGCCGTCGACGCGCCCTTGCCGTCGTGCCCGTGCTACCTCGTCGAGGATCCGGCCCACCTCGGGGCCGGGAGTCAGGCCCAAGTCTAGCAGGTCCCGTCCGCGCAGCCTGCGCCGCCCCGCCAGGCTCTCGAACGCCCGGACCCGCTCGCGGTGCGGCTGGCCGTGCGCCTCCACCACGGAGCGCCCCTCGCGGCCGAGGGCGTCGAGCGTCTCGTCCGTGGGCTCCGCCCCGGCGACAAGCGCACGGATGCGGGCCGCCTGCGCCGCCCGGCGTGCCGGCAGGTGGAATCGCTCGACGACGTCGTCCACCTCCTCGCCCGCGAGGGGCGCCAGCATCGCCAGCAGGTACGCGGCGGGGGGGACCGGACGCGCCGCGTCCCTCAGCGCGTCGAGCTCGGCGAGCACCTCTCGGGGATACGCGAGACCGTAGATCGCGCTCAAGGCGCCGAGATCTTCGAGCATCGCCAGCGCCCGTGACGGGACCGGCTCCCGCAGGGTCGCCTCGAGCTCGGAGCGCAGCCGTTCCGCGCTGATCGCGTCGGCGCGGCCCTCGCCGAGCGCCCGCCGCGCCTGCGCGCCGGTCTCCTCGTCGAACGCGAACCCCAGGCGGCCCGCCAGCCGTGCCCCCCGCACGATCCGCGTCGCATCCTCGGTGAACGACAGCGGATGCAGCGTTCGCAGCACCCCGCGGCGCAGGTCGGCGAGCCCGCCGAACGGATCGAGCAGCCGCGCGGGCCCCGGGGCCAGCCGCAACGCCATCGCGTTCACGGTGAAGTCGCGTCGCGCCAGGTCGCGGCGGACGTCGCTGTGGACGACCTCGGGAAGCGCTCCCGGCTCGGGATAGCGCTCCTCCCGGGCGGTCGCCACGTCCACCCCCAGGCCGCCGGGCAGGCGGACCGACGCCGTCCCGAAGGCGTCGTGGCGGGCGTGATGACGACCGGTCGCGGCGGCCAGCGCGTCGATCAACGGCGCCGCGCGACCTCCTTCGACGGCGAGGTCCAGGTCGGTCAGGGAGGCGCCCAGCAGCGCGTCGCGAACCGAGCCGCCCACCAGGTACAGCCGGGCGCCCTCGGGCAGCGCCTGCTTCAGCACCTTCAGGGGCGAGGCGGCCTGGGCCTCGACGCGCTCGAGGATGCGACCGGCCGGGTCGTCCTCGCCGGCGTACGGACCGTGGCGCGCGGCCAGCAGGTCGCTGCGCGTCACGATGCCCAGCAGACGGCCTTCCTCGACGATCGGAAGCCTGCCGACGCCGTGTTCGGCGACCAGCGACTCCAGCCGCTCCAGCGTCGTTTCGGGCGTGGCCGTGACCGCCGGGGTGCCCATGAACCCGGCGACGCGCGACCTCCCCAGGCCGTGCTGGAGCGCGCGTTCGAGATCCCGGCGCGAGACCACGCCGACGACGGCGGCCGCCGCTTCCTCGCCGTCGGCCTTCGATTCGGGCGCGACGACCGGCAGGCCGTTGTGTCCGTAGCGGAGCAGCAGGCGGCTGGCCTCGTGCACCGTCGCTTCGGGGGAGACCGTCCTCACCGGCGTGCTCATCAGGTCGCGAGCCCGGAGCGGCGGCCGGGCGTGCCGCGCCAACGCCTCCAGCGCCGCCTGTGTCGCCGCATCGAGTCCGGTGCGCGTCCGCGCGAACGCCGCACCGGGATGGCCGCCGCCGTGCGCCGCCTCGCGCAGCGCTGCGCCCACGTCGAACGCGTCGCCAGCGGACCGCGCGAACAGCAGGGTGCGCTCGCCCATCCGGACCGCAAGCAGCGCGGCGTCGGCCCGTTGCAGCTCCAGCAGCTCGTTCGCCAGGGCCGAGACGTCCGCGAGGTAGCGCGGCCATTCGAACGCCGAGACGGCGACCGGTCGTCCGGCCACCTCCTCGAGCCGTGCCTCGCCCAGCATGCGGGTCCGGAACGCCTGGTGCTCCTCGCCGTGGGTGCCCCGCGCGAACCGCCGGACGAGGTCCAGCGTTCCGCCGCGGCGCAGCAGCCACGACGCGGCGTCGTGGTCCTCGGGCGTGGTGAGGTCGTACGAGAAGCCTCCGGTGTCCTCGTGCAGGCCCAGTAGCGCCAGGCTCGCCAGCTCGGGCGGGAGCGGGTCGTCACGCCTGCGCAGCTCGCGGACCAGCAGCGTCACCGTCGCTCCGACCCGGTCGACGAGGCCCCTTCCGGTGGGAAGGGCGACGGCCTCGGGGGGAGCGGGATGGTGGTCGTAGACGACGAGGGGAACGTCGTCGACGTGGCGCGAGAACGGTCCGAGGCGCGTCCGGTCGGCGGTGTCGACGACGATCAGCTCGCTGATCGGTCGCTTCGACGCCTCATGGGCGTCCATCGGATCGAGCCGGTCCCAGTACAGGCCCAGGCAGGCGCGAACCTCTTCCGGCAGCGCGTCGGGGACGGCCACCCGGGCGTCCGGGTGGAGCCGCCGCGCCAGGGCCAGGCTGGCCAGCGCGTCGAAGTCCGGTTGCTCGTGCGTGACGACGATGCGCACACGGCGAGCGTACCGCGCGAGCCTATCGCCGGGCCGGCCGACCGGCAGGCGCGGCGCTCAGGGCTGCGCGATCGGGTGCGCGTCCGGCAGGCTGGCCGCGAACGCGACGAGCAGACGCACGACCGCCTCGACGTCCTCCGGCGCGACCATCTCGTTGGGGGAGTGCATGTACCGGTTCGGCACGGACACCACGGCCGACGGGATTCCGGAGCGTGCCCGGGCGAGCTGGTCGGCGTCCGTCGCCGTGCGCGACGGCGAGGTGCCGATGGTGACGGCGATCCCCTCGGCGTCCGCCGTGGCGCGCAACAGCTCCAGCACGCCGCGGTGAACGTACGAGCCGACGGTCAGCTCGGGCCCCGAGCCCAGCGCGTGCTCGCCCTCCTTGCGGGCGTCGACGCCGGGCACGTCGGTCGCGTGCGTCACGTCGATCGCGATCGCGACGTCCGGCTCCAGTCCGTACGCCGCGGCGGCCGCCCCTACGCCTCCGATCTCCTCCTGCACCGTCGCGCTGGCGATCACCTCGCAGCCTGCATCGCGCGAGCGGCGCGCCACCTCGAGAGCGACGTACGCCCCGATCCGATCGTCGAGCGCCTTGCTGGCGATCCGGCCGTTCCGAAGCTCCAGGAGCGGCTGCTCGACCACCGCGACGTCGCCCGGCCCGATCGCCTCCAAGGCGTCGTCCCGGTCCGTCGCGCCCACGTCGATCCACAAGTCCTCGATCCGCGACACCTTCCGGCGGTCCTCGGGCGACATCAGGTGGATCGGCTTCTTGCCGATCAGGCCGACGACGTCGCCGCCGCGACCCACCACGCGGACGCGCTGGCCGACGAGCTGCTGCGCGTCCCAGCCGCCCACCGCCTTGAACCAGGCGAAGCCCTTCTCGTCGACGTGGGTGACGATCAGGCCGATCTCGTCGATGTGGCCCGAGAGCAGCAGGCGCGGCCGACGGCCTTCGCCCGCGATGGCGAACACGCTGCCGTAGGCGTCCTGACGGGTCGCCAGGCCCAGCTCGGCTGCCCGGTCGCGGAACACCGCGGCCGGGCGCGATTCGAAGCTGCTGGGCCCTGGAGCGGACAGCAGCGCTTTGAGGAAGTCGAGGTCGAGGTCCATGCCGGCAAGGCTACCGGTTCGATCGAAGCGCCGGGGCGCCTCAGGCGGGGGAGAGGTCGCGGAGCGAGGCCGTGCGGGGCTCGTCGAGCTGAGCGAGCAGCGGGCCCTCCTGAAGCCCCAGCGCCCGAGCGGGCGCGTTCAGGTGCGCGATCCGCCCCTGTTCCAGCACGTCCTCGGCGTCTCCCAGGCGGGCGCTGTCGTGCGCGACCGCGACCGCGGGCACGTGCACGTCCGCCAGCCGGTCCAAGCCCGCCGTGCCCGCGCCGTCCTTGCCCACGCCGGCGTCGTGCAGCACGGCCAGCGACGGCGGGTACCGCAGCAGCGCGCGCGCGGTCCGGAGCGTGGCGGCATCGCCGCACACGACGATTCGGCCCGCGTGCGCGGGTGCGAGGCTCTCGGCGGCGTCCAGCAGCACCACCCGCCCCGCCGCCAGCGTCCGCGTGCGCGAGGACGTCACGCGCGGTCGCCTCGGCGCAGCATCCAGACGCCTCCCACGATCAGCGCAAGGGGCAGGAGCCAGCCGAGCAGGCCCTGCATCGCCCCGCCGAAGATCAACAGCTCGAAGAACGCGCCGAACGCCGCGAACAGCGCCAGCCCGAGTACCGTGAGACGTACCCCCTCGCGCTGACCTTGGGCGTTCTCCTCGATGCTCGCCTGCAGGAACGAGCCCACGCCGACGGACGCCAGCACCAGGCCCCAGGCGTAGCTCCAGGTGTGGAACGTGCCCGTGGCTTCCTGCACGAGAAGGATCAGCCCGACGGCCGAGACGATGCTGCCGGGCACGGCCAGCCCGGCGTTGCCTCGCGGGCCGGCGAGCGCGACGGCCAGCATGGCGGCGCCCGGGACGATGACGAACAGCGGCCATGCGGTGCCGCCGCCCACCCGGGCGACGAAGAACACCAGACCGACGACGATGAGCAGCAGACCGATGCGGCGTGGCGAGTCCATCGCGACCTCCGCCACGAGTGTAGCCGCCCTGGGCCCTCGGACGCGAAGACTCAGGCGTCGGCCGGCGCGCCTGCCCTTCGCGCGATGTCCGCGATCGCCACCTCGGCGTGCACCAGTCCGTTCTCGATGAAGACGTCGCTGGTCCGTCGTCCGAAGCCGGCCGATCCGACGCAGTACAGGCCGGGTACGGAGGTCTGGAACCGGTCGTCGAGCTCCGCGGCCAGCGTCTCCCCGTCCGTGACCGCGCCCGCCTGGTCCAGCAGCTCCCGTGACGCGTGGTAGCCGGTCAGGAGGAACACGCGATCGGCAGGGATCGTCACGCGCCGACCGTCCCTCGTGGCGATCACGGCGTCGTCCGTGATCGCCTGGATCTCGGTACGGAAGTGCGCGACGATCGACCCTTCCTTCACCCGGTTCTCGAGATTGGGGCGGATCCAGTACTTGAGGCTGCGCCGGAAGTCGTCGCCGCGGTGCACCATCGTGACGCGCGCGCCGGCCCGGTGCAGGTCCAGCGCCGCGTCGGCGGCGCTGCTGCCCGCCCCCACGATCGCGACCTCCTGGCCGTAGTAGGGATGCGCCTCGTCGTAGTAGTGCGAGACGTGCGCGAGGTCCTCGCCGGGCACGCCCAGCCGGTTGGGATGATCGAAGTAGCCCGTCGCCAGCGCGACGAAGCGGCTCCTGAGGGTGCGAGGCTCGCCGTCGCGCCGTACGGTGGTCACCTCGAACCCGTCCGCGTCTCGCCGCAAGGCGGTCACCTCGGCGTACGGCCGGACCTCGAGCGCCTCGGCGTGCGCGACCTTCCGGTAGTAGTCCAGCGCCTCCTTGCGGGTCGGCTTGTCGGTCGCGGTGACCAGCGGGTGCCCGCCGATCTCGAGACGCTCGCTGGTGGTGAAGAACGTCATGTACGTGGGATAGCGGTAGATGGCGTCGACCAGCGCGCCCTTCTCGAGGACGCGGTAGCGAAGACCGGCCCGCTTGGCCCGGATGGCGGCCTCGAGCCCGATCGGGCCGGCGCCGATGATGATGAGATCCAGCATGAACGGAAGGCTAGCAGCACGGCGCCGGTCCGTCCGGACCGCCGCTTACACCGCGCCGCTCGCACCGCGCCGGCCGCACCGCGCCGGCCACACCGCGTCGCTCGCACCGCGTCGCTCGCTCTAGCCACGACCGATCGGCGCCGGTCCGCCGTGCGTCCCGGCGGTCGGACAGTCGGGCGCCAGCACGCAGGCGTCGCACGCCGGCGAGCGCGCGTGACAGACGCGGCGTCCGTGCAGGATCAGGGCGTGGTGGAGGAAGATCCAGCGGTCCACCGGGAACAGCGCCTCGAGATCGCGCTCGACCTTGTCCGGAGCCTGGTGACGGCTGAGCCGCAAGCGGCGGGCCAGGCGGCCGACGTGCGTGTCGACCGCGATCCCGGGTCTGCCGAACGCGTTCGAGGCCACGACGTTCGCGGTCTTGCGTCCCACGCCCGGCAGCTCCAGGAGCGCCTCGAACGACTCGGGTACCTCGCCGCCGTGACGCTCGACGAGCAGGGCCGCCATCCGCACCAGGTTCTTCGCCTTCGTGCGGTACAGGCCGATCGTCCGCACGTACGGCTCGACCTCCTCCGCCGTGGCCGCCGCCAACGCCCCCGCCGCGGGATAGGCGTCGAACAGCGCTGGCGTCGCCGCGTTGACGCTGACGTCGGTCGCCTGGGCCGAGAGGATCGTCGCGACCAGCAGCTCGTACGGCGAGCGGAACGCCAGCTCGCTCGCGGCGTCCGGATACGCCTGCTCGAGGGCCTCCAGAATCCGCGCGGCCCGCTCCAGGCGGTCGCTCTTGCGCTCGCGAGGCATGCCGGGGAGGCTACCATCCGTCCCGTCCAGACGTGAGCGAATCCGCGGCGAGGCGGGTGTCGCGGCGGATATGGTAGGCGGGAGGCCCGCGCGACGACCCGCAGCCCGACCCGTGCGCCGGTCGTGGAACCGCGCAGGAGGAGGCACGATGCCCGTATTCGAGTACAAGGCCAGGGACCGCGGCGGCAAGATGATCGCGGCCACGATGGAGGCGTCCTCGCAGCGCGACGTGGCGGCGGCGCTGCGTGAGAAGGGCTACTTCGTCAGCGAGATCAAGACGCCCAAGCGCGGCCTGAACGCCGACATCAAGCTGCCCGCCTGGCTCGATCCCACCAGCCGGCCCGGCCTGCGCGACGTCACGATCTTCAGTCGGCAGTTCGCGACCGTCATCAACGCCGGGCTTCCCGTCGTTCAGTCGCTGGCCATCCTGCAGCGGCAGACCGACAAGGAGGGGCTCAAGAACGCGCTGAAGAAGATCCGCGAGGACGTCGAGACGGGCCTTCCGCTCTCGGACGCCATGGCGAAGTTCCCGGGCATCTTCAACAAGCTCTACATCTACCTGGTGAAGGCCGGCGAGGTGTCGGGCAACCTGGACGGAATCCTCGAGCGCGTCGCGGCGTACATGGAGAAGCAGGCGGAGCTGCGGGGCAAGATCCGGACGGCGCTGACCTATCCCACCGTGGTGCTGGTGATCGCCCTGGCGGTCACGTTCTTCCTGCTGACCGGCATCGTGCCGCAGTTCGCGACGATCCTCGACCAGCTGGGTGGCGACCTGCCGGTCATCACCCGCATCCTGGTCGGGATCAGCGACTTCCTGCTCAACTTCTGGTGGCTGCTGGCGATCGTGATCGTGGGGGTGATCGTCGGGCTGCGGCTCTGGTATCGCACCGACAACGGCCGGCACGCCCTGGACCGTCTGGCGCTGCGCACGCCGGTGTTCGGCGTGCTCATCCAGAAGACGGCGATCGCGAACTTCTCGAACACGTTCGGTCTCTTGCTCCGCAGCGGGGTGAACATCCTCGAGTCGCTCGAGATCACCAAGGGCGCCGCCAGGAACGCCATCGTCGAGGACATCCTGGACGAGACGAAGGAGGCGGTGCAGCGCGGCGAGCAGATCAGCGCCACGCTGATGCGCTACCCGCAGGTCTTCCCGCCGCTGGTGTCGTCGATGACGGCGATCGGCGAGGAGACCGGCGCCGTGGACACGATGATGCAGAAGATCGCGTCGTTCTACGAGCGCGAGGTGGACGAGGCGGTCGGAAGCCTGACCGCCGCGTTGGAGCCCGCGTTGATCGTCTTCCTCGGAACGGTCGTCGGGTTCATCGTCGCCGGCATGTTCCTGCCGATGTTCTCGATCATCGGGCAGCTGTCGGGATAGAGGTCGGCGCTAGGCACGACCGGGACGCTGCGGGCGCTCGCCGACGACCTCGGCGAGCGCCCGTTCTCCGGGGACGTACCGACCCCGCCGGTTAGCATCCGGCATGGACACCGTCCTGCTCGTCGGCAGCGCGCTCGCGGTGGCGTCGATCCTCAGCACCAGGGTCGCACAGCGCTTCGGGGTCCCGACGCTGGTGGTGTTCGTCGGCATCGGAATGATGGCGGGCAGCTCGGGGTTCGGCGGGGTCGCCTTCGACGACTACGGGCTGGCGCTGAACGTGGGCCTGTTCGCGCTCGCCGTCATCCTGTTGAGCGGCGGACTCGACACGAAGGCGTCGGCGTTTCGCGAGGCGCTGCTTCCGGCGTCGCTCCTGGCGACGGTCGGCGTGCTCGTGAAGATGCTGCTCATCGCGGTGCTGGCGCGATTCGTCACGCCGTTCTCGTGGCTCGAGGCGATGCTGCTCGGTGCGGTCCTCGCGCCGACCGATGCGGCAGCGGTGTTCAGCGTGCTCAAGGGGCGCGGGCTTCCGCGCCGCTTGCGGAGCGTGCTCGAGGTCGAGTCCGGAACCAACGATCCGGTCAGCGTCTACCTCACGGTGACGATCGCCGCCGCCTTGTCCGGCGGCGCCGTCGGCGTGGGCGATGCCGTGATCGGGGTCGTCGTGCAGCTCGCTCTGGGCGGGGCGATCGGATGGCTGGGAGGCCGCGTGCTGACGACGGTATCGAACGCGGTCGAGATCCCCGCCTTCGGCCTGTACCCGATCCTGGTCCTGGCGGGTGGCCTGCTGGTGTTCTCGGCGACGAACCTGCTGGGCGGCTCGGGGTTCCTGGCGATCTACGTGACCGGTCTGGTCCTCGGGAATCGTCCGTTGACCCAAGGGCACGCCATCCGAAGGTTCATGGACGGCATCGCATGGGGGGCGCAGATCGCGATGTTCCTCGTGCTGGGACTGCTGTCGTTCCCCGACCGACTGCTCGCCAGCATGCCCGTGGCGCTGACGGTCACGGCCGCCCTGACACTCATTGCACGGCCGGCCAGCCTCGCCGTCGTGCTCGTTCCGCTCGGACGCTGGCTGCCGCGCTTCCGATTCGACCTACGGGAGATCACCGTGCTGTCCTGGGCCGGGTTGAAGGGGGCGGTGCCGATCATCCTGGCGATCGTGCCGCTTCTGCAGCGCGTCCCCAACGGCGAGCTTCTCTTCGACATCGTGTTCGTGGTCGTGATCGCCGGCACGGCCGTCCAGGGCGCGACCGTCGTCCCGCTCGCGCGGGTGCTCGGTCTGCTCGAACCGCCGACGCCCGAGCCGCCGCTCCGCTTGGAGCTCGGTGGAGCGGCGCCGCCGGGGAGCGGCGTGTTCGACGTCCTGCTGGTGGGCGGTGCGCCGGCGGTGGGTCGGACGATCGGCGAGATCGAGCTGCCCGAAGAGATCGTCATCGCCGCGATCGCGCGCGGCAAGCGGATGATCTCGCCGCGTGGCGGGGTCCGTTTCGAGGCGGACGACCACGTCTACCTGATCACCACCGAGGCTGGCCAGGATCCGATCCCGGCCGCGTTCCGGGCACGCCCGGAAGCCGACGAAGATCCGCCGGGCCGGGCCGCATCATCGGGCGGCTAGGACGCGGCTCAGGTTCCGCCGAGCGGGGCTTCGCGCCCAGGGGCGCGGTTCAGTCAGTTCCGGAGCGACGTGCTCGCCGCGGTCAGGGTGGCCACCGGCTCGGCCTCGCCCTCCTCGTCGGACTCGACCGTGGGCAGGACGGTGAGCGCCTCGCGGAACGCTGCGAGGACCTCGGGTCTGGAGGCGATGCGCCAGTCGGCTTCTTTGTGCTCGTCGAACCAGATGAGGGCTTCGAGTCGGGGGAACGCGCTGCCGGCCGTGGCGAACATTTCGCGC
>Ga0102943_1000764_pt1 | contig 20990 bp, 16 predicted proteins | sample SalPonC_black_MG_FD_78174 | JGI IMG/M metagenome (GOLD analysis project Ga0102943, IMG submission 78174) | Salt pond soil microbial communities from South San Francisco under conditions of wetland restoration - Salt Pond MetaG... | ecosystem: Environmental > Aquatic > Marine > Intertidal zone >...
AAATTAAAAAAAATAAAAATTGAAAAATATATGTCAGACGATAAGAAAATAATATTTTCAATGAATAAGGTAAGCAAAACTTACCCACCCAATAAAACGGTTATTAAAGATATTAGCCTTTCGTTTTACCTGGGAGCTAAAATTGGAATTATTGGATTAAACGGGAGTGGAAAATCTACGCTGCTACGAATCATTGCGGGTGTTGATAAATCATTTAATGGAGAGTTGGTTTTTTCTCCGGGTTATTCCGTCGGACTTTTAGATCAGGAACCTCAGTTAGATGAAAGCAAAACCGTTAGAGAAGTTGTAATGGAAGGAGTGCAGGAAGTTTCTGATGTGTTAAATAAATATGAGGAGGTGAACAAGCAATTTGAATTACCGGAGGTTTATGAGAATCCTGATGCTATGGATAAGTTAATGACTGAGCAGGCTGCTTTACAAGAGAAAATTGAGCAAATGGATGCCTGGAATATTGACACGAAGCTAAACCGCGCGATGGACGCACTGCAATGCCCTCCGGACGAACAACCGGTAAACGAACTTTCAGGTGGAGAACGTCGTCGTGTTGCTTTATGTCGTCTACTTCTTCAGGAGCCCGATGTTTTATTGCTCGATGAGCCTACAAACCACCTCGATGCAGAAAGTATGCACTGGCTCGAGCAGCATTTGCAACAATATAAAGGAACGGTTATTTGTATCACACACGACCGCTATTTTTTAGATAATGCAGCCGGATGGATACTTGAGCTGGATCGTGGTGAAGGTATCCCCTGGAAAGGAAATTATACCTCCTGGTTGGAACAAAAATCCAAACGGTTGGAAATGGAAGAAAAAACCGTTTCCAAACGGAGAAAAACGCTTGAGCGTGAATTAGAATGGGTACGTATGGCGCCTAAAGCCCGCCATGCCAAATCAAAAGCCCGTTTATCGGCTTATGATAAAATGCTTAATGAAGATGTAAAACAAAAAGAAGAGCAGTTAGAAATATTTATTCCCAATGGGCCTCGTTTAGGAGATAAGGTGATTGAAATGGAAGGAGTAACCAAAGCATATGGTGATCGATTATTAATTAACGATTTAAGTTTTAATTTGCCACCAGCCGGAATTATTGGTGTGATTGGCCCAAATGGCGCAGGAAAAACGACACTGTTCAGGATGATAATGGGACAGGAAACCCCTGATGCAGGAAATATTGAGATTGGCGAATCTGTAAAAATTAGTTATGTAGACCAAACCCATGAAGCGATTGATCCTGAGAAAACGGTTTATGAAGTAATATCTGACGGGTTGGAAAATATGAAATTAGGAAACCGAACGGTAAATTCTCGGGCTTATGTTGCCCGGTTTAATTTTACCGGAGCCGACCAGGAGAAAAAGTGTGGTGTACTGTCTGGGGGAGAACGAAACCGATTGCATCTGGCTTTGGCCTTAAAAGCCGAAGGAAATGTTCTTTTATTGGATGAGCCTACCAACGATATTGATGTTAATACATTACGAGCTTTAGAAGAAGGTCTTGATAATTTTGCCGGATGTGCTGTGGTGATTAGTCATGACCGGTGGTTTTTAGACCGTATTGCAACACACATGTTGGCTTATGAGGGAGAAGGACATGTACATTTCTTCGAAGGTTCATTTTCCGAATACGAAGAAAACAGAAGAAAGCGTTTGGGTACGGATGCTCCGAAACGGTTTAAGTATAAAAAATTGACGAAATAAGAGTTTTGTCCATTAATTACAAACCCCACCGGTTGCATTAACATTCAAATCAGTGGGGTTTGTATTAATCATGATGCTTTATTTAGTTTACTTCTGATAAATTGTTGTATAGCTAATTGATGGTAACTAGTTATCGGTATTATCTTCTTAACTCCAAAGATTATTCGTAAATATTTGCTCGGCCTAATGACCAAAAAATAAAGGGTAATAGTAAGGATAAAACTTGATAGTAAGACCATTAAGAATTTTATAAAGTCGTTTACATCAAATTGAACAATGTAATAGCCCAAAAACACAATGACCGGTTGATGTAACAAATAAAAAGGATAGATCATTTCATTACCAATTTTTCTCCATTTACTGTCTATCCTTAGCCAGATTTGTGCATAGCCAACCAAAGAAAGACATAAAAACCAACTTAAGAATAAACTACTTACATCCCAAACTGTACCGATAATTTCTTTTGGGAATATGTGAGACGCAGCATATATTATAATAGTGAAAAAAGCAGCCATAATCATCATACCATGCCGTTTGTTGTAAATCTCTCTTATAAATTTGTCGTTTGATAAAAGGATAAAACCATAAAGAAAATATATAAAATCAAGGGTTATGTACGACCAATCATTCACAAAGTCGTGTGTTTCATCCGGAAAGTAGGGACGCAATATGATTTGTGATATCAATAATGGAACTACAAATAAATATAAACCAAATCGTGAATGAATGGTTCTTTGCAAGAATAATTTAAATTTTAACGATTTATTGGATTGATAAAATTTGATGAAAGGAATAATAAGCATTGAGCAAAAAAACAGGTATACTAAAAACCATAAGTGATGCCAGCTAAAATTTCCTGAAGGATAAATCCCGTCGAATAGATGCAAATAAAAGTTCCAGAGTGATGAATATTGTTCTGTACGTTCCATATAAACCTGAATAGGAACAAGAAGGAATATTCCAAAAATTAATGGAATAATCAATCGGTTGGTTCTTTCTTTTACATAAGCTCCGATTTTTCTTTTGCCTAAAGCAAAATAGGTTCCTACACCCGAAATGAAAAATAGCATTGGCATTCGCCAATAATGAAGAAACGACATGATGTACCTTAAACCGGGGTATTGTGTTTCATTTTTAATATGCCAATCCCATGAGTTAAATATCATTCCTACATGGAAAAGGAAAACACTTAAAATAAGCAAAATTCTTAACCAGTCAATCTCATATTTTCTTTCTGTTTTCATGATTTTATTTTTTTAGGATTACAGAACAAAGAAAATATCAACGTACTGATTATAAAGAATGTGCCTGCACGGAAGAAGTATTTCCCTGCAAGGAAGAACTAAATTATGACTGGTTATAATTACGGTAATTCGCAGGAGTAGTGCCCGTTAACTTTTTAAATGCATTATTAAATGCCGATTTTGAATTATAACCAACCATTTCGGCTATTTCATCAATAGTAATATTTTTATTTTTCTCTTCAGATAGTAGGCTTTTAGCTTCATTTACTCTATATTCAGCTAAAAGCTCAAAAAATGTTTTATTTAACTTTTCATTAATGGCTTGTGAAACATGGTGCTTTGGAGTGTTTATTATTTTAGAGATTTTTTCCAGGGTTGCAAGATTGTTTTTGAAATAGTTATTATTATTCATTTCCGTATACAATTTTTTAATTATCTCTATCTTTTGCGGTTCAGTTAATGATGATTTATTGTATTTAATCTCAAATGGTCCTTTTCCTGGTTCGGAAATAAATAGTGATTTGTTGATCACATAAAAACTAATAATATAAAGAATTAAAGCAATATATGAAGCAATGAAATAATCTCCCAAATCTCGAGTGAAGTGCGTTTTCACAAATACAAAAAGAAAAATGATAAATACAAAATGTAATGTCAAATTTCTGTAAATATTTAATGGATTTTTTGTGGTTGTAAAAAATTTCAACCCTTTTTCTTTATATTTTCTGAATAATACGATTAAAGTGAAGGTAACATAGATAATGAAATGAGCCAGAATGGTTTCATTGATAAACTTTCTTATGTATAGCGGATCATCGGAAAAAAATGATTTATAAGGAATTGTTTCCCAATCGGGATGATAACAACTTAGGAATGAATTGTATTTAAATTCATTAGTTTGTAGGAAATAAAAAAAACAATAGGCAAGATAAAATCCAAATAGTATAAAATGGGTCCAGTTTTTTTTTGTTTTATCTATCGAAATGGTATTTCGTATATAAAGATAGAAAAGAGGGGCAATGGCAAAATTTATGGGTTCCGAAAAGTTATCAATAAATATAACCTTTACCATATAGCCTGTGTAGTTTAGTAAAATATCTAACGAAACCAGCGAAAGGGAAAGAATCAATAATCCAAGGTACAGGTTGGATTTGTTTTTTCGAGTATCCTTTCTAAGAAAAAAAAAGGATAGAAAGATCCCCTGGCATACTCCCAAGAAAATAAAAAGGGCAAAAATATCAAGTCTTAGTTCAAATCTCATTTTTTTTTATTCAAAAACCAGTTTTTTGCAGCAGTATAATAATTAACTTCCTTTACCTGCTTTGTTTAAAATTGAATATATAGCCAGGGTTACAATAATTTCCTTTGTAATGTAAATATAATGATTTTGATGTTTTTCCAACAAAATTTATCTTCCCATTTTGTTTACTAAACAATTCTTTTTGTAAAGTAAGAGGCATTTAGAGTTTAATACAATAAAGGATTTTTCGTATAATACGTTTTTTATATTCTGAAGTATAAAATGCACCACTTCAAAATGTTTTATTAAGGAATATTTACCCTGAGCAAAAAGGAGCGTAGATCATCCATTTTTACTTATCGGAGGAGTTTTTAACCATTAAATTAGGATGAAGAAAACCGAACTATTAAAAAAATAAAAGTCTATGATGTTGATTATTAGGTAATATAAATACAGTAAATGATTATAAAAATATTTTAATTAGGTTGAATAATCGAGCGATGAATAGTATTGTTAATACTTGTAAAAGTATTTTCCTTTATATCAAAAACCTGATAATTATTAATTTCCCACTTGTCAATTATCTGTTCTATATAGCGGTCTCGTATAACCAGTAAAAGATGATTTTGCGCATTTTTAATCAACTCATCGATCCCTGAAGCCCAACCATTATTGTCCAGTTCAAGTTTACCAACTTCATCTATAATTACGATTTGAGAATTAGTATCAATAGAACTTTTTAAGGTTTTTATTCCTTTTTGTAAGCCTTGCAGGTTTATATTGAATCGTCCAATCTTCAACCTGTTATCCAGGGAGTGTTGACGTAAAAAAACTTCCCTTTCGTTGGTATTAATATCAATTATATCATATCCAATGGTTGTTTTGTCTTGCATAACTCTGGGTGAATAAATTCCACCTACCGTAATCCCTTTTGATTGAAAATTTTGAACGATATTTTGAATAAATGTTGTTTTACCCTGTCCAATGCTTCCGGTAAGAATGAATACTTTCTGAGTAAAATTCATCTGCTCTTTAACTTCGGTTAACCTCCATTCTGCTTGTGCTACTAACTGATGAAGTATAGTTACTGGTTTTTTAACTATAATTTTCACATCAGGCAATGAGGAAATTGTAGCAGGAAGGCTGCTAAATGCCAGTTCCAGGGCTATCGGTAACTGTTTGAAGGATGATTTTAAAAAGAAATTCCGAATGTTGGGATTATACAACTCGGTTCCTAATACCGAAAATCCTATAATGATGACAACAGCCCTGAAATTCATTTGTAATCCGATTAATAATCCGCTATCTAAACTCATTGATTGAATCTTGGTAAATACAAAAGCTGCTGCCATGGTAATAACGAAAAAATAGATCCAGAATTTTGACTGAGTTAGTTTGCGCAATGCACGTTTATATCTGACTAACCAAATGCTAACAAGAATAATAGTGGAAAGACTCCAAAAGGGCCATGCAGTATAATTAATGAGTAGAAGGCCGGTAGATATTAAAATTAAATTGATTATTAACCATACAATGGAGTAGTTAAAATCAGGTTTTTTAGTGTCCCATTTTTGGTTTATCTGACTTAAATGTTGATATTCTTTTAAGTTCCTGTTTTTTGCTTTTATGGCTCTGCCGGCTTTTATACCAATTACTGCAGCTAATAAACCGAACAAACTATACAGGGCCAAAAGAATGAGAAGGGGAAACCAGAGTGTTTCAAAAAATAGATTTAGTTGATTTTGTGCATACTTTACAAGGCTTTTATATATTTCAATAATGTTGTGGCCATAAAAAATAATATAGTTAATTATTTTTTGAAAGAGGTTCCACGACATAGCAAATATACCTCCCAGCGTATAACCGGCCAGGTTCCGTCCAAAAATCCGTGTAAAAGTTTCCAAAAGCAAACCCTGACTGAAGATAGCAATCATAGGGCCGAAAATAACAGCACTGGGCGATAAGGTTTTCATGATAGCGCATATTAAACCTGCACGCCAGAAGAGTCCTTTTTCATTCCAGCTATAGCTAATTGATATTAAAAGAATTATACCTATAGCTGTTAAGAGGTTGCCACTAAAAGGGATTTTCAAATTATGTAAAAAGCTTCCTAAAACAATTTCAGAAGCAGCCCAGAAAGTTCCTGCTATAGATGCTTTTATCCATTTTTCGTTTATGAAGTTTCGACTGTTCATTTACTTTTATTATTGAACAGCAAATATGAAAAAACAAATCTTAAAAAGAATTAATTTTTGCGTGCTTTTTTAAAAGTAGTTCTATAAATACTAAAAAAGCTCCCGAAGGAGCTTTAATTTAAACTTTTAATTTTTTTTCAATCGTATCGATTTGAGTTTTAAATCTTTTATCTGTATCCATCAAATTATTAACTGTTTTGCAGGCATGAAGTACAGTTGCATGGTCTTTACCACCTATCAATGCCCCTATCGATGCTAAAGACGATTTTGTGAGTGTTTTCGAAAAATACATGGCTATTTGACGGGCCTGCACAATTTCTCTTTTCCTGGTTTTGGATTGAAGCAAATCTGGTGAAAGATTAAAATAATCGCATACTACTTTTTGAATATAATCTACTGAAATTTCTTTTTTAGAGTTTTTAACCAGTCTGTCAATCATCATTTTAGCCAGCTCTAAGGTAATTTCTTTTCTATTTAAAGTAGACTGGGCCAAAAGGGATATAAGCGCACCTTCTAATTCTCTAATATTTGAAGATATATGTGATGCAATGTAATCAATCACCTCGTCAGAAATTTCAATACCATCATTATAAATTTTTTGTTTTAGGATGGCAATTCTTGTCTCATAATCGGGTGATTGTAAATCAGCAGATAATCCCCATTTAAAACGCGAAAGCAAGCGTTGTTCCATGCCCTGCATTTCAACAGGAGGCTTATCAGATGTTAAAATAAGCTGTTTGCCCGATTGATGGAGGTGGTTAAAGATATGAAAGAAAATATCCTGTGTTTTTTCTTTTCCTGCAAATTCATGAACATCATCGATAATGAGTACATCAATCATTTGATAAAAATGAAGAAAATCGTTCTTATTATTATTGCGTACCGATTCAACAAACTGTGTTTGAAATCTATTGGCATTTACATACAATACTGTTTTTTCCGGAAATTTCTCTTTTACTTTTATCCCAATAGCTTGTGATAAATGAGTTTTTCCTAAACCAGATTCTCCATATAAAAAAAGTGGATTAAAAGCGGTTCCTCCCGGATTATCACCTACAGCATTGCCTGCAGATCTGGCTAAACGATTGCATTCACCTTCAACAAAATTGTTAAAATGATTGTCCGGATTGAGCATCGGATCAACATGCAGCTTTTTTATACCGGGTATAATAAATGGATTTTTTATCGATTTTTCTTCGGTATCTAATGGTACAGAAACCGGTTTATTTTTTAATTCTGTTTTATAATTGGTAGGAAATTTTACGGTAAATGGTTTGTTGTTCGAATATAAACTGTTCTCCATAACAACACTATATTCTAATTTAGCATTATTTCCCAGCTCCTTGCGAAGTGTTTTTCTTAAAATATCAATATACTGTTCTTCGAGATACTCATAAAAAAAAGGGCTGGGTACCTGGATGGTAAGTACGTTGTCACTTAATTTTAGCGGTACAATAGGTTCAAACCATGTTCTAAAACTAATTGAAGGTACATTGTCTTTAATAATTTTTAAGCAATTGTCCCAAATTTTCTGATGCATTTTATTATCCATTTAACACTCAATGATTTTGAAATTTTCTCTACTTCTTTAATTGCTCTAACAAATTTGTGAAAAAAATAATGAAAAAAAAATTTAAATTCTATTGTATTTTTCAAAAACACTATATTGAATTTTTAATCAGTCTATTAAAATTTCAAAAAAAAATAAATTTATTCAAGGTGTTGATATTGAGGCTTTTATTTGTTGTGTGTGTTAAGAAATTGTTAACTAAATGTTTAGAAAAAATTATCTAAAGAATAATATCAGAAAGTAAATTTTAAATTGGTTTTTGTTTCGAAAAAAGTAAAATTTATAATTAGTCTAATCTAATAGAAGATTTTTTTATCCTTATTTTTTATTCTTTTTTCCAAACAAAGAAAAATGTACATAGCGATTTGGATTCTCATTTAAATCTATCACAAGACTGTCTAAATCGTTGGCTAAGTTATTAAGATTTACATAAAGCGAATCGTTGTTGATTAACATTCCAATGGTACCTTCGCCCTGATTAATTTTTGAAGATATTTCACTGAAATCTGCAAGGGTTTGGTTTGCATTTAACAGGGTAGATTTAATATTGGCGTGGCTGAGAGAATCGCTAATGTTAGAAAAGTTTTCAAGGATTGTTGTTATTTGTTCATTATTATTTTTAAGATTTCCCGAAATGGATTCTACATTAGATAAAATATTTTTCAATCGAACTTTTTCTGAATCCACTAAACTTTCCAGGTCATCACTAATATGATGAATATTATCTAATGATTTTTTAAGGTTATCTCTTCGGGTATTATCAAAAATGGCTAACACAGAATCCATAGATACTACAAGGTTTTCAATTTTATTTTTAACAGGCATCAACTCTTCGGTTATGCTTGTCATAATATTTTTTTCAAGCTCTCCTGGTATAGTATCTCCTGATTCATAAACATCTTTTTTATCAGTAAAGAGCAATTTTATGGCTTTACCGGCAATAAGTGTCTCAGGATATATTACGGCTGTTGAGTTCTTAGGAATTTTAACATTTTTCCTCACTGAAAAACGGACAATAATTTTACTTCTGTTTTCCTCATGAAACTTTATTGATTCAACCACTCCGACTTTATAGCCACTTAAATGAACAGGATTTGCTTCTGACAACCCGTCGATATGTTCATAAATGGCATAATAATGATAATTGGATGATAATAAATTCTTGCCTTTCAAGAAACTGAATCCCCAAATAAAAAATGCCAAAGTAATAACTACTGCTATACCAATTTTCGTTTCTTTTTGTATTTTCATGTTTGTTGATTTAGTTATTAATAATATTTAATGCTTTTTGTACAGGAATTATATTTCCTGAACTATCTACTGCAATAACAAAAGCATCCGGGTACATTTCTTCGAAGCTGTTTTTTAGTTTATTTATTTCGTTATAACTCGAAGTTGACCCAACAGTATATTTATATGTGCCGTTATATTTAATTTCTTCAATATTTTCAATCGTTTTGAAAAAAGGGTCATTTTTTTCGATTGGATTTTTAGCGGAAGCGATTTGTAATTTAAAAAAGACAGGGCTGTCTTCGTCCTTAGTATGTTTGAGAGAATCAACGTTGGTTGTAAATTTACTTTTGGCTTCTATCGCATTTTTGTATTTCTTAAAAGCTCTGTATATGGCCGATGCTATATATTCCTGTCCCTGCTTTGACATTAAATATCTTTCTTCTTGCGGGTTGGTTAAAAACCCGGATTCAATCAATACACTGGGCATTGTTGTTTGCCAGAGAACAAGAAACCCGGCTTGTTTTACTCCTCTGCTTTTTCTTAAGGCTTTTGTTTCGAATTCATTTTCAACAAAAGCTGCGTAATTTAAACTTTGTTCTAAATAGGTATTTTGAAGGAATGAAAAAATGATATACGATTCGGCAGAATGAGGATCAAATCCTTCGTATTTAGTTGTATAATCTTCCTCATAAAGAATTGCTGCATTTTCTTTTTTAGCTACTTCCAGATTTCCGTCTGTTTTATGGATTCCCATGGCATAGGTTTCTGTGCCATAAGCACGACTGTTTTTATTCCCGTTGAGATGAATGGAGATAAACAGATCAGCTTTGTTTTTATTAGCTATCTCGGCCCGTTCGTGTAACGGAACAAAAATATCTTCTGTACGGGTATAAATTACTTTTACATCAGGTAAATTTTCTTCAATATAAGTACCTAATTTGAGGGAAATGGCTAAAGCAATATCTTTTTCTTTAACCAGTTTTCCTAAAGCTCCTGCATCTCTTCCTCCGTGCCCCGGATCAATGACTACCGTGTTTAGCGAATAGTTATTTTCATTTTGCGGAAAACTTTTTAAGGCTGATAATGAAAAAATTATCAACAGCAAAATAATAATATGGTATCTTTTTTGTTTAAAAAAAATAAATTTTAAATACCTCTTCATATATAATGTATATAATATTTTAGTTAGTTTTGAAGCCTTAAATCAAAACTATAATTGAACAAAAATAGTATAATAAAATTGTATATAAAATTTAGATATTTTGTTTTTTATATAATTCTTTTGGTTTTTTTACCAATACATTCATTCTCACAGGCAGATACTGTTGAAGTAAAATCCTTTGAAAATAATTCTATTCCTCAAAATGAAGCTAATACTATACCAATAGATACCCTTGCCAGAGATTCGGTACAAACTTCAGGGAATCAAGATATGATTGAATCAGAGGTAATATATAATGCTGAAGATTCTATTGTTTTATCCCGCGATCAGAAAAAAGTATATTTATATAATAAAGCTCGAATAGAATATGGCGAAGTTGTTTTAGAGGCTGATTTTATTGAATACGATCAGGAAAAAAATGTTGTTTTTGCTAAAGGTGTTGAAGATAGTACCGGAACAATTGTGGGAAAACCTGTTTTTACAGAGAAAAATGAAAAATTTGAAGCTAAAACCATTAAATATAATTTCAAAACAAAAAAAGGATATATTCAGGAAGTTTTTACCGAAGAGGAACAAGGTTATTTGCATAGTGAAATAACCAAAAAACTGGATGATAATAATTTTTTAATGAAAAACGGGAAATATACCACATGTGATAACCCCGAACACCCGCATTTTTATCTTTCTATGTCTAAAGCAAAAGTTATTCCGGGAGAGAAAATTATTTCCGGATATTCTTATTTAGTGCTTGAAGATTTGCCTTTATATTTTATAGGGATTCCATTTGGCTTTTTCCCAAGTCAGCAAGAACAATCATCAGGTATTATTATTCCAACCTATGGAGAGGATAACACGTTGGGCTTTTTCTTACGTGATGGAGGTTATTATTTTGGGATTAGTGATAAAATGGATTTGTCCATAACCGGCGAATTTTATTCTTTAGGAACCTGGGGAACTGATTTAAATTACCGCTTTAGAAAGCGGTATAAATTTAACAGTAATTTTTCTGCCAGTTATAAACAAACCGTAAAAAGTGAAAAGGGATTACCTGATTATTTTGAGTCTGATGACTTTATGGTTCGCTGGACTCATTCACAAGACCCTAAAGCCAACCCAACAAGTAGTTTTAATGCGAATGTTAATTTTAGTTCCAGTTCATATGATCAAATTCATAGTAGAAATATTGAAAATAGAAACAGAAATACTAAAAGTTCAAGTATTTCTTATTCTAAAAACTGGCCTGGTACTCCTTTCAGACTCAATACAAATCTAAGAGGATCGCAGAATAGTAAGAATAATAGTGTAGATTTAACACTTCCCATCATTACCTTTGATATGAACAGGCAGTATCCTTTTCGCAGAAAAAATGCATCGGGAAAATCTAAATGGTATGAAGATATTGAAGTACAATATTCATCAAGACTCGAAAATAAGATAAGTACAAAAGATTCATTATTGTTTTCCGAAACTCAATTCACTGATTTTCAAAATGGGTTTCAACACAATATTCCCGTTAGTACTAATTTTAAATTGCTAAAACATTTTAACTTGTCTCCGCGCCTGGAGTATACCGGAATACTATATCCTAACTATATTGACCGATACTGGGACCCCAATTTTTATAATGAAGAGAATGATACCTACGGCAAAGTAATTACCGATACTATATCTGAAATTAAGTATGCACAGTTATTTGAACCTTCTGTATCTTTGAATATAGGTCCCAATATTTATGGAATGTTTTTGTCAAAAAATCCGGATGCAAAAATTATTGCTTTGCGTCATGTTTTAACTCCTTCTGCAAGTATTTCCTATCGTCCCGATTTAGGCGACTGGGTTTCTCAATACTATGAAAATTATCAAATTTTCGAAAGGGGAGAGTATAAGGAAATTGAATATTCAAAATTTGAAAATGGAATATACAGGTTTCCATCAGCTCCGGGACAAAGTGGGATTATATCTTTAGGATTGAACAATAATCTGGAGATGAAGGTACGAAACGATGCCGATACATCTGAAAGTGTAAAGAAAATAAAAATACTTGAAGGTCTTAGAATTTCAACCAGTTATGATATTTTTGCGGATTCATTAAATTGGAGTTCAATAAGCATCAGTGGTCGAACCTCATTACTGGATAATAAAATTAAGATTAATTTTGGTGCAACGGTTGATCCATATGCTATAAATGAAAATGGCAGAGTATATGACTTGTTTGAATGGAAAAAAAGTGGCAACATTGGCCGTTTAACAAGAACTTTTCTAAACTTAGATTTTTCATTGAGATCTTCAAAAAGCGAAACAAGTCAGAGCACATCTCTTTCAGGAGGATTTGGAGGTATGGAAGGTATGGGAGGTATGGAAGGTGGTAGTTTTAATGGGAACGAATCTCAGAATATGAATGGTTATCATGAACAAACATTAAATTATGTCGATTTTAATATCCCCTGGAATTTTAGTGCAAGTTATAAGTTTTCATTTTCTAAACCCCGACACGAAACAAATATTACCCAAACAATAAGCGTTTCAGGAAATTTCAGTTTAACCCCAAAATGGAAAATCAGCTTTAGGACGAACTATGATATAACAGCAAATGAGTTGTCTACTACATCTATAAATATTCATCGTGATTTACACTGTTGGGAAATGAGTTTTAACTGGGTGCCTGTAGGAAGATATCAGAGTTATAATTTTCAAATAAATGTTAAGGCAGCTACTTTGAGAGATTTTTTGAAATTACCTAAGCGTAAATCATGGTACGATAATTTATAGTTAATGCTTTACCCAGTTTTCTAATATATCCGGACCATATTCAGTCATTACCGATTCCGGATGAAATTGTACTCCACGGATATCGTATTTCTTGTGTTTGATTGACATGATTTGGTTATTCGAATCTAAAGTAGTTATCTCAAGGTCAGGAGGAAAATTATTTATATCTACTATCCAGGAATGATATCTTCCGGAGATAAATTCAGAAGGAATATTTTGAAAGATATAATCAGAGTGGATAATACGGGTAGGAATTTCTCTTCCGTGGTTTACCTCTTGCATGTTTATAAGTTGGGCTCCGAAATACTCTGCAATAGCCTGATGGCCTAAACAAACACCCAATATCGGTTTAGATTCTTTATAATAGTCTATGATTTGATACATTATTCTTACTTCCGAAGGTAATCCCGGACCGGGAGAAAAGACAATTTTGTCAAATTCTTTTAATCGTTCAAAATTTATTTGGTTGTTTCGTTCAACACGCACTTCGATAGCAAATTGCTCTAATATATGGACCAGGTTAAAAGTAAAAGAATCGAAATTATCAACTACAAAAATTTTCATGTTATATTATTTTTCGGCAATCTAAAATAAGTTATTTTTACTCATTAAAACCAATATATTTAGTCTTATGAAAAAAATAATTTATACAGAAAATGCACCACAAGCTATTGGCCCTTATAGTCAGTCTGTTGAGATTAACGGAACGTTATACATTTCCGGCCAGGTACCTGTAAATCCAAAAACAGGAGCAATGCCCGAAGGGATAAAAGCTCAAACCGAGCAGGTTATGAAAAATATAGGTGCTATACTGGAAGCAGCGGGATACTCGTATGAAAATGTAATCAAGTCTACCTGTTTGTTGAGCGATATGGCTAATTTTAAAGCAATGAATGAAGTATATGGTTCCTATTATAAAGAAAACCCACCGGCTCGTGCTGCTTATGGGGTTGTACAATTACCCCTTGGAGCTTTGGTAGAGATTGAAACAATTGCTGTTAAGTAGTATTTACAAAAAATAAGCGATTGTCCAGTAAAACAGACAATCGCTTATTTTTATTTTTACAAATTATTTAGTTATTCAGATACTACTTCTAATTCAATTTCTACAACTACTTCTTTATGTAACTTAATTGTAGCTTTATATTTACCTACTTCTTTAATTTGGTCTTCGGTAATGGTAATATTTTTTCTGTCAATGTCAAATCCTTCTGCCTTTAGTTTTTCAGCAATTTGAATGGTATTTACCGAACCAAATACTTTCCCTGTTGAACTTGTTTTAGCACCAATGGTTAGTGTTTTATTTTCAAGTTTTTTAGCAACTTCAAGGGCTTGGTTTTTAATCTTTTCTTCTTTATGTGCTCTTTGTTTTTTATTTTCTTCGTGCATTTTTTTTGCCGAAACTGTTGCAATAACTGCTAATCCGTTGGGTATTAGATAATTTCTTGCATAACCATCTTTTACGTTTACAATATCATCTTTATGACCCAATTTATTTACGTCCTCTTTTAGAATTATTTCCATTTTTTGTCCTCCGTTTAATTATTTAAGCATATCTGTTACGTAAGGCAATAGAGCTAAATGTCGGGCTCTTTTAATTGCTTTAGCAACTTTTCGTTGATACTTTAACGATGTTCCTGTGATTCTTCGTGGTAAGATTTTACCCTGTTCGTTTACAAATTTCTTCAGAAACTCAGGATCTTTGTAATCGATATACTTAATCTTATTTTTCTTAAACCGGCAGTATTTTTTCTTTTTTATCTCTACGGTTGGGGGAGTTAAATATCTAATTTCTGATTGATTTTGTGCCATTGCTTATTCCTCCGATTTTTGTTCTTTTTTACTTCTTTTCTTTTCGCTGTATTCAATAGCGTATTTATCCATCTTGAACGTTAAGAATCGGATAACCCGCTCGTCTCTTCGGTATTCCGTTTCAAGCTTCTGAATTGTATCACCCTCAGCTTTAAACTCAATTAAGTAATAGAAACCGGTAGATTTCTTTTGAATTGGATAAGCTAACTTTTTTAAGCCCCAATTTTCTTCGTGCACAATTTCGGCACCACCATCTTTTAAAATTTTAATAAATTTTTGAACCGTTTCCTTCATCTGGGTTTCAGACAAAACGGGAGTTGTAATGAAAACGGTTTCGTACTGATTCATCATAGTTATTATTATTTTTAGTTAAAAAATATTGAGCTGCAAAATTAGCATATTTTTTATTTCATGCAAAAAAAATGTAAGTAAATGAGCATAAAAGTGTTTAAAAAATAAATTATCAAAAAAAGATATTTACCAGGATATGTATTTATAAAAATTTTACCTTTGTGGTTCATGTCAACAGAATATTAATTTTTATGGAAAATTTTATTGTTTCTGCCCGAAAATACAGGCCTTCGACATTTCAATCCGTAGTTGGACAGGATTCTATTACAACTACTTTAAAAAATGCAATAAAAAATAACCACCTGGCACAAGCTTATTTGTTTTGTGGGCCTCGCGGTGTTGGTAAAACTACCTGTGCCCGAATTTTTGCTAAGACAATAAATTGTAAAAATCTTGACGAGAATGTCGAACCATGCAATGAGTGTGAATCATGCATGGCTTTTAATGAAAATCGTTCGTATAATATTCATGAATTGGATGCCGCATCCAATAATTCTGTTGAAGATATCCGGCAATTAATAGAGCAGGTAAGAATACCGCCTCAAGTTGGAAAATATAGCATTTATATTATTGATGAGGTGCATATGTTATCTGCACAAGCATTTAATGCATTTTTGAAAACGCTTGAAGAACCTCCTGCTCATGCTGTGTTTATTCTTGCCACCACCGAGAAACATAAAATTATTCCTACCATTCTTTCACGGTGTCAAATATTTGATTTTAACCGCATTAAAGTAGATGATACAGTTCAATATCTAGAACATATTGCCAAAAATGAGACTATACATTACGAAACGGATGCTTTAAATATTATTGCACAAAAAGCCGATGGTGCCATGCGTGATGCACTGTCGATTTTTGACCAGGTAGTTAGTTTTTCCGGAAATGACATTACTTACCAAAAGGTAATTGAAAATTTAAATGTTCTCGATTATGATTATTATTTTAATTTAACCGATGCTTTCCTTAAAAATGATATTTCAAAAGCTTTACTTTTGTTTAATGAAATTTTAGATAAAGGATTTGATGCACACCACTTTATAAATGGGTTGAGTGAACATTTTCGAGACCTTTTAGTCTGTCGGGATAAATCTACTTTAGAATTATTGGAAGTGGGAGCTAATATTCGGGACAGATATCAGCAACAAACCCAACATTGTCCACCGGACTTTTTGTTTCAGGCACTTGAAATATCCAATAAATGTGACGTTTCTTATCGGATGAGTAGAAATAAGCGTTTGCATGTTGAATTGTCCATTATTGGAATGTGTAATATTACACTCGAAAAAAAAAAGTCTGAACTGAAAAAAACGGATACTTCTATATCAAAACTTACAAATGAAGGAGGTGAAAGAACTAAAGCACCCACTTCATCGTCCCCAAAACAGGTTATAGAGAATAAATCAGAAGAGACTAAACAAACTATAAAATCTTCACCACCCGAGGCAGGAGGGATTTCTTCTTTTTCAATTAAGAAGAAACTTTCTGAAAAACAATCTGATAGTTCAGAAGAGAAAACAACAGAGTCTGACGAAACACTTGTTGTTGAAGAACCATTTACAGATAATAATAATTTTACCGAACAGGAGCTGGTTGAAAAGTGGCATATTTTCTCTGATACACTCGGAAACAGGCCCAGAATATTTAATACGCTTACTTCTAAAGATCCTAAATTAGAGGATAATTATACGATTAGTTTTGTTATTGATAATAATTTGCAAGAGGAAAAAATTAATGAAATAAGAAATGAATTATTGTCATTTTTAAAAAAGGAGCTTAAAAATTCAGCCATAGATTTGAGGATTATTGTGACTGAAATAGAAGAAGATACGAGTAAGTTATATACTTCAGAAGATAAGTTTAAACATATGTTGTCTAAAAACGAAAATTTGGCAAAACTTAAACAGGAATTTAATTTAGATATTGAATAGAACAATTCAGTCTTTATTTTGTATTAAGTTAATAAATTCGATTAATAAATTTAAAAATTGAACATTATGATCCCAAAAAAAGTTGAGAAAATATTAAATGAACAAATTGAGAAAGAAGGCTACTCGTCCAATTTATATTTAGCTATGGCTACCTGGACTGATAAAGAAGGTTATTCTGGTATTGCTAAATGGCTATTTGCCCAGGCAGAAGAGGAGCGTATGCATATGATGAAATTTGTAGATTTTATTACAGAAAGAGGTGGACATGCAATAATTCCTGCATTTGAAAAACCTCCGATTGAGTTTGAAAGTATCAACAAGATGTTTCATCAGATACTTGAGCATGAAAAATATATTACCGGAACAATCAATGATATCGTAGCTCTTGCAATGAAAGAAAATGATTTCGCTACGCATAACTGGATTCAATGGTTTGTAACAGAGCAAATTGAAGAAGAATCATCAGTTCAGACAATAATTGATAAGCTAACAATGTTGGGCGATAAAAATATGTATATTTTTGATCGCGATATAATGAGTCTTAGAGGTTCTGAATAAAGAAAAGCCCCAAAAACGGGGCTTTTCTTTTTTCTTCTTTTTGACGTTTATTTCCTTAATTGAATTTTATTACTATATACCTTCCTACCATCACTAATCCTTATTATATAAACACCATTGGTTAAATGTTGGATATTTATTTCATTATCGTTCTTACTAATATTTTTTGTGTAAACTTTTGCACCAGATAACGAATAAATTTCAATATTGGTTTGGTTTTTAATTTTTTCAGGCATTTCAACAGAGATATTACCTTTGGTTGGGTTTGGGTAAACCTTTAAAGTTTCTATTTCTATTTGTTCACCTATCCCTGTATAGGTTCCATATTCCGATACAATATTTGATTGATAAGGATTCCCAAATAAAAAGGCTTCAATATATATATTATATGTTTTAGATTCTTCAATTTGAAGATTAAACTGATTTTCACCTTCTGATAAATCTGATTCTAAAGTAACAAAAGCATCATCCATATATATTTTTACAGAATCGTAATATTCAGTAAAATCAGAAGTAACTCTTAAAATATTCTCTCCATTTATTTGTGTAGCTGAAATTTCAGGAGAAAAGTCAGGAGTAACTGTTATTGGAGATGCCTGATATTGCTTATCATTTATGTATGAATATGCACTAACTTTAAATATATTATCTTCAGTAATTCCTAAAGAAAGGGTCTCACTTTCTGATGTAAATGAATATTTAGTGGTCATTAAATTATCATTTAGATATACTTCAATAGAATCGGGTGTATTATTCACTTTTATCATTGCTTCTATTGTTTGAAAGCCGGTATATGTAGCATTTAAATCAGGAATATTATTTAATTCATCAATAGAAGCTGTCCAGATTCCTCTACCATGGGTTGCTACAACTACTTGATTATCCTGAACAAACATATCATAAATTGATACAGCAGGAATTCCATTGTCAGCATAATTCCATGTTAAACCATTATCCGTAGACTCGAATAAGCCAATATCCGTTCCAGCCCAAATTGTATTAGGATCGTTCGGAAGAACAACCAGTGAATGGGTTACAACATCAGGAAATCCATTATTACTTGAATTGCTTCCAACAAATCCGGTAATATCTTCCCATGTTTGTCCTAAATCTTCTGTTCTTAAAATTTTAGGGGCATCAGCAACAGAAAATAGGATATAGGCTGTAGAATCTTCGTATGGATGGGTTGCTATACCGCTAATAAAAGCGTTCATATTCTCCTCGGTAAATTCGTTAACGGCACTAAAATTTTCTCCTTGATCATCAGAAACAAATATTTTCCATCCATTTGTGCCAGACATTGAAGCTCCGGCCCATACAATATTTTCGTTCGCTAACGAAAATTCAACATTCAGTTGACTTGGTACATAGCCTTGGCTTGCATAAGGGTTCCAGCCTTCAGGCATTGTTTTTCTGGTCCATGTTTCTGCAAAATTTGTACTTTTATAAATAGATTCTGCACCAACGGCAAATAGAACATCCGGAGTAGATGGATGTGAAGAGATTCTGGAAATAAAAGGTCCGTCATCACTTGTAATACCAAAAGTGGCATCAGCCCATGTTTCTCCACCATTTAAAGTTCTGTAAAATGAATTGTTGTATATACTTCCAATAATTTTATTTCCATCGGTATAATGCCACATACATTCAAAACCATCGCCACCTAACTGAAACAGATATTCAGATTGCGATGAAGCATCTTCACCTGCCTGAGATCTCCAGGTACCATTATCCTGCATCCCTCCAATAAATTCATTCGCTCCGGGCTTCTTGGCTGCTCCATAAAACTGAGTGGTAATATAATTATTAGGTAACTGATTAAATGTTATACCACTGTTAAAAGAAATGCCTAATCCTCCATCATTCGCATTAACCACTAAAAAACTATCAGTGGCTTCATTAATCGGAACCATTACCAGGTTATGATGGTCGGGGTGTAAGCCAGGAATTGCTGTGGTACCCATTCCTGCTCCCTGATTGTATCGATTATTCCCTCCAAATTCATTATAGGCATCAGCTACACTGTAAGTTGTTCCTTCCTGCTGTTGTATTCTTCCAGCCTCAACAACTATTTTCGATTCTGGTAAATCTGCTGCATCCCAAACTCCTCCTTCAGCAAGAGTTGGCCAAAAAAAGTATATTTGTTTGTATGAATGTCCGGCATCCTGAGCTATTTCTGCGGATGCAGTTTCTGAGTATTCTACAGAATTAATGAATAAGTACTCTCTTCCTTTAGAGGGATCACTCTCATCCCTGGCTTCAAGATCAAATTCACTATCTTCTTCCTGATCTCTGAAAGAGACCATTAACTGTTTATCATTAGTGATATCCCAAACTTCAAAAGGCACTTCAACGTAATCTTCATAATAATATCCTGATGGGGGAACTTGTGAACCCTCTCCACCAACAGTAAATCTGTGCGCCATTTGACTTTTTCCGGGGCCAAAACGAATTTCTACTGAAACAAAATCGGATATATCTAAACTCGTTGCCTGATTATTTGTTCCTAATTCACCTCCACCATCTAAAAAAACTCCACCAAAATTGATAAAATCCAGGAAAGATGAAGTATTTACTAATTCTGTATTTTTTACGGTAGGTTCTTCACTTATGGTTCCAGGAGATGAAAAGTCAACTTTCCATAAATTAACACCTCCCAAAAATGCTATATCTTTATTGTAAGGATGTGCTTCAATGATATTATCATATTCTCCCTGTCCACCAAGATAGTTCATATTATTATCATCTTTATCTTCAAATTTTAACCAGTTCTCTCCTGCATCTGCGGTACGATATAACAGTGAATTGGTAGAACTAACATTTACAGAAGCATAAATTATATTGGGATCAACCGGAGAAATGGCTATCTCATAGCGTTGCCCAATTTCCAATTTATCGAAAGATACTGTCCAGTTTTCTCCGGTATCTGTTGATTTTAATATACCATAGCTATTTACCCCAGCATATAATATATTAAAATCAGTGGGATTTGCTACTAAGTCTTCTACTCCGTTAGCATTTGTATAAACGGTATCCCATTGTAAACCGCCATCTGTTGACTTCATAATACCCTTTTCAGTAGCAGGTATAACAATATCTTCATTGTTAGGATCTACCACCAACCGGTTTATGTAATCAAAGTAATCATTATTTGTAGTCGATGCTAATTGAGTCCAACTTTCACCTTTATCCGTAGATTTGAAAATTCC
>Ga0102943_1000767_pt1 | contig 20966 bp, 19 predicted proteins | sample SalPonC_black_MG_FD_78174 | JGI IMG/M metagenome (GOLD analysis project Ga0102943, IMG submission 78174) | Salt pond soil microbial communities from South San Francisco under conditions of wetland restoration - Salt Pond MetaG... | ecosystem: Environmental > Aquatic > Marine > Intertidal zone >...
AGCATTCTTTTTAGGTTTTTTACTAAAGAAAACACCGAAACACTTAAACCCCGTAATTTCTAAAAATTTAAAAGGTAAAGAAAAACGTGCTCGAGTTCTAAAAAGACTAAAACATGAACTTATGATGTCCGAGCAGCGAGAACTGAAAAAAAATAAAAATAATTTAAAAAGGGCTATTTTAAAAAGCCTTTCAAAAAACCAAAAGTACAAAAATGTAGACAGCGATCTATTAAACAAAGTTTCTCAAATTGTTGCTCAGGAGAAGTCAGCAAATCCTTTTTTTGAGAAGTCCTTTTTTTCTGATTCGATATTAAGATCAATAATGTTCGCAGATAAATCTGACATTCCTGAAGACGTTTTAAACAACTTTACTTCTCTTCAAAAATCTATTGATTCTAATCTTGAAGCCATACGCTCTGAAATTCATTTAGCAAAAACTCGGGGCAAGTTTATTGATGAGTCAGGTCAAGAGCAAAAAGTAGTAACACAACAAGTGGATCTTTTAATTCAAATATATGCGCCGACTGACAATATTAAACAACGTTTGAAAAACAGGGGTGTTATTTCTAAAAAAGGTAAACCTATAGCCTTTAACTATATGATTGGTGAATCTGACGAGACTATTATTAGCTGGTATGCTTCTTTAGTGCGTGGTTTCTTAAGTTGTTATTCATGCGCAGATAATTTTTATAAAGTTAAAAGTATAATAAATTACCAAATTAGATGGTCAATGTATCATACACTAGCAAAAAAACATAAGATGTCCCTTCGTAAGTTGTTTAGCATTTATGGGCAGGAGTTTCGACACAAAAGTGATCTTCAAGATATTTTTCCTTCTAAATCAAAGATTGCAAGTACAAAAAAAGCCTTTCTGTTGAAAGATTTGCCTTCTAGACCTTTTGATGCTCTTAATCGACTCTATTTAAAAAGGACTTAATTATCTTTTACAAAATGTTCTGTTGAAAATTGTATGAATAATAATATCGAAATTCATCATGTTCGTGCGTTAAAAAGTCGGGTTGAAAAAAATAATCTCTCGATAGTTACTACTCAAGGGAAGAGAGTTAGTTGTTGGAAAGCCTACATGGTAGCAAAAAATCGTAAGCAGATAGCATTGTGCACTAGTCATCATGATATGTTACATGCTGACAAACTTACTTTTAAAGATAAAAAAATATTTGATCCTAATTTATTATAGTTTATTCGCTTTTTTTAAATCTGTTATGTTGATGGGAGCTGTATAGACGTGTGAGTGTCACGTACAGTTCTGTGAGAAGGAGTGCGTTCTTAAAAAGGCGTATAATCCTTACTCTCCCCCTGGTAGTCTATACTGTAAATTCTGAGTGCTGTAATTTAATGTAAACGAAGTGAAAATATTTCTAAAGTTTATTTAGATTTTTAAGCTAACGCCATAAGCACTCCGCCTGAGAAGTACGATCGCAAGGTTGGAACTCAAAGGAATTGACGGGGGCTAATACTAGCGGTGGAGCATGTGGTTTAAATCGATAATCCGCGCAAAACCTTACCAATTCTTGACATAAAATTAGTTATTACAACTTTACATTTTTAGGTAAATTTTGTTGTATTAGATTTTACAGGTGTTGCACGACTGTCGTCAGCCCGTGTCGTGAGATGTTTGGTTAATTCCTTTAACGAGCGCAACTCTTGTCATTAAATGTACACATTTTTGAATAGTCGTAGGTTTGTTTAAAAAAAGCTTTAAAGATACAGTCAATGATAAGTTGAAGGAAGGTGAGAACGAAGTCAAGTCAATGTGACCCTGATGAATTGGGCTACACACGTGCTACAATGAAAACTACAAAAAGTAACAAAAACTTTAAGTTTGAGTTAATCTATAAAAGTTTTCCCAGTTCGGATTGTAAGCTGAAACTCGCTTACATGAAGTTGGAATCGCTAGTAATCGCAAATCAGCACGTTGCGGTGAAATGTCAATTAGCCTTGTACACACCGCCCGTCACATGCAGAGAATTAGTTTTGCTTGAAGATCTGTTTTTGGCAGATCCATTGAAAAATTAGTGATTTGGATGAAGTCGTAACAAGGTAGCTGTACGGGAACGTGTAGCTGGAAAAACAATAATTGTCTATAATTAGTTCAGTTTAATAGTTATACCTGAAATCTTTTAGAACTCAAGTGTATATTAAAAAATTTTTTAAAATACCTATACTTATTTGGGAATCATCTGAAAATTTTTTGATTGTTAATATTAAAATTTATGTTCATTCATTTTCATAAATTTATATTTTTGTATTATGTTAAGTGCTAATTTAGTGTTTTATTTTTTTAGCGGAGTTTTAGTTTTTAGTGCAATTATGGTTGTAGTTGCTTCACATTCTGTTTTTTCACTCTTGTTTCTCGTTTTAAGTTTTATAACATCTGCATTTCTATTGTTTATGTTGGAATGCGAGTTTTTAGCGTTAATTTTTGTAGTTGTTTATGTAGGAGCCATTGCTGTTTTATTTCTATTTGCAGTTATGATGTTAGATGCAAAACTTCAAAATTTAGCAAGAAATTTATTTAGATACCTACCAGTAGGGTTTTTCTTTGCTTTAGGTTTTTTAGTCCCAATGTTACACCAAATTTCTTTGAAAGTTGGTGAAAGTAAAAGTTTTTTTATACAAAGTAGTTATGTAAATTGGTATGATTTGCTCGATTCAACATCAGACGTAGATGTTTACGGTCAGGTATTGTATTCTTATTTTGTTTTACAATTTTTAGTTGTTGGTTTAATTTTACTTGTTGTATTAATTGGTGTTGTTTATTTAACTAATACTTACACAAGCAATAGAACTGTTGACCAGTCAACATATAAGCAGCTTTCAGTTAGTTCCAAATTTTTTTATTAATTCAAGTTAAAATAGACAAATGAGTTTTTCAAATTTGGTAGAATTAAAAACTTTTAATGTGTTTCCAGAATATTTCATAGGTATTAGTGCATTATATATTCTTATTGTTCTTGTTTTGATTAGTTACAATGTTCATGGTTTAATTGTTCAAAGAGCTTTGAGTGAGTGTATTGGATTTGTTTTATTGTTAGCTTGTTATTTAATTATAAATGATGATTTAGTGTTTGGTGGAAGTGGTTTTGAGCTTTACTCGATGTTAGGTTTTTATAAATCGTCAGTAACCGATCATTTTGCATTTTTCACAAAATTGACAGTGTGTTTATTTTCATCTTTTTATTTTTTTATAATTGCTGACTTTTTAAAGGATTATAGATTAACATCTTTTGAATATTTATTAATTTTGTTGTTTGCGGTTTTAGGTTTAGTTTTACTTTGCGGCAGCAATGATCTACTGACGGCGTATTTATCAATCGAACTTATTAGTTTATCATCATATATTTTAGCTGCCTTTAAGAAAACTTCTAGCTATTCTGCAGAAGCAGGTATAAAATACTTAGTTACAGGGGCCATTTCTTCAGCATTTTTTCTGTTAGGTAGTTCATTTATTTATGCTTATAGTGGAACTATAAACGTAACAGATCTTTGGTTGATAATATCGGATAAAGATTGGCTCAAAATTAATAAAGTTAACAATTTTTTAGAACCTTTTTTAGAGGTGGGTTTAGCTTTTACTATTTTTAGTTTATTTATAAAATTAGCTTTAGCACCTCTTCATGTGTGGTCTCTTGACGTATATGAAGGAGCGCCTACAATTTCAACATTTTTCTTTGCAGTAATTACTAAATTAAGTTTTTTTGCTTTTTTAGTTAGAATTAGTTATATTGCTGCTTTAAAATATGATGAAGTTTGGCAGTTTTACAGTATTGTAATAGCTTTTTTCAGTGTGTTTGTAGGGTCATTTGGAGGCCTTCGTCAACGAAAGTTAAAAACTTTGTTAGCTTACAGTTCGGTTAGCCATATGGGTTATACTTTATTAGCGTTTAGTTCCGGGAGTCGTTTTGGAGCAGAAATGCTTTTGTTTTATCTTGTGATTTATATGTTTTCGGGTTTAGGAGTATGGTTTGTTATTTTAGCAACTCAAATTAGACGAAAACGTTATACTGATAAATTTAATACAGAGTTAGGAAATTTGGTTTTACTCAGAAAATCAAACCCTGCTTTAGCGCTCTCGTTAACGTTAGCAATGTTTTCTATTGCGGGTATCCCCCCGTTAGTTGGTTTTTTCGCTAAAATGGGAGTTTTTTTGTCTGTGTTGCATGCTAAGTATTTTTTTGTAGCATTATTAGCTATTTTATGTAGCGTTGTGTCTACATTTTACTATATTAGAATTATTAAAATTTTGTATTTTGAAAATTTTTTAGTAGGTCAGCTTTATTATCCTTTAATGACTTCAAAAACCACTGTATTTAGCATATCGATTTTTTTTTTACTGTTTTTCTTTTTAAATCCTACAACTTTATATTTAATGGTTTACAAAGTTGTTTTATGTAGTTTTATTAATTAACTAACGGCCCTTAGCAATTTTTACTAAATAATATTTTGGTGAAATAGTTCAGTTGGTTAGAACATTGGAATCATAATCCAAATGCCAGGGGTTCGAGTCCCTTTTTCACTAAAATTTTGCATTTTTAGCTCAGTTGGATAGAGCAACAGTTTTCTAAACTGATGGCCATAGGTTCAAGTCCTATATAATGTAAACCTGTTAATGTTATTTATTCAAAATTTATTGATTTATATATTAATGTTTCCAATTATTGGAATTTTATTATTGCTATTAATTCCAACACGTGAAATAAGATTATTAAAATTTATTGCGCTAAATTCTGCATGTTTTTCTTTTATTGGGTCGTTAATGTTACTGGGTGTTTTTAGCAAATCTGTTGGATTTTTTCAATTTTTAGTTAAATTAACATGGTTTCCGTTGTTAACTTTAAATTTTACATTGGGTGTGGATGGAATTTCTCTTTTTTTTATTGTACTGACAACGTTGTTAATTCCTTTATGTATACTTGCAAGTTGGAATAGCGTAGGTCATAATTTAAGAGAATTTCTAATTGCTTTTTTGTTTCTTGATTTTTTATTAATTGGGGTTTTTTGTGTTTTAGATTTATTATTTTTTTATATTTTTTTTGAAAGTGTTTTGCCTCCGATGTTTTTAATCATAGGAATTTGGGGTTCTCGAGAGCGAAAAATTTTAGCGGCCTATTATTTTTTTTTATATACTTTATTAGGATCGGTTGTAATGTTACTAGCAGCGTTATATATTTTGGAACAGGTTGGAACTACTGACTACGAAATATTATTAACGTTTTCTTTCTCGGAAATTGAACAAAAATTTCTTTGGTTTGCATTCTTTCTATCTTTTGCAAGTAAAGTACCAATGGTGCCCGTACACCTTTGGTTACCAGAAGCTCACGTCGAAGCCCCAACAGCAGGTTCTGTAATTTTAGCAGGAGTGTTATTGAAATTAGGGACTTATGGGTTTATTAGATTTTCTCTTCCTTTGTTTCCTCAAGCCTCTTTTTTTTTTGCCCCTTTGGTGTATACTATTTCTGCTATTGGAATAGTTTATACTTCTTTTACGGCTATCCGTCAAACTGACTTTAAGCGAATTATTGCTTATACTTCAATTGCTCATATGAACTTCGTAATGCTTGGAATTTTTAGTTTTAACAGTGTAGGAATTGAAGGTGCTATTTTTCAAAGTTTAAGCCATGGTTTTGTTGCTAGTGCTTTATTTTTAATAATTGGAGTGGTATATGATCGATACCGAACCAGACTTGTTCAATACTATGGTGGTTTAGCATCAACAATGCCAATCTACGTATTTATTTTTTTGTTTTTTACTATGGCTAATATTGGTCTTCCAGGTACAAGTAGTTTTATTGGGGAATTTTTAATATTAGCTGGTTCTTTTAAAGTTAATACAAGTATAACTTTTTTAGGAGCTACAGGAATGATTATTGGTGCTGCATATTCATTATGGTTATTTAACCGAATTTCATATGGTAACATAAAAACTCAATACACAACTCAATTTTTAGATATTAGTTTAAGAGAATTTGTAACCTTTTTTCCGTTGATAACAGGAACACTAATTAGTGGTTTGTATCCAAATATTTTTTTAACTTCTATTCATATGAGTGTAAACAGTTTAATTGAGTTATTATATTTTTAATAGTCTATGGTTTATCTGTTTGAGTCTGAATTATCCAACACTAAGTTGTTACCGTTTGCTTTGTGCAGTATTTATGGACTAGGTAAAGCAAGCACTTTTCTTATTTGTAAAAAATTAGGATTTTCTAAAAATTTAATAATTAATAATCTTTCAAAAGAGCACATAAATAAACTTGTAAAAAATATAGAATCATTAGATAAACTAGTCGGAAAGGACTTATTAAAAACCAGAGTACTTATAACTAAAAGATTAGTTTTTATAAAATCTTATCGAGGTTTACGTCGTTATCAGGGTTTACCTGTAAGAGGTCAAAGAACACATACAAATGCAAAAACATCGCGAAAAAGATTAAAATAAGTGTAGTTAATATTCTACCTTAAAGACATAATTATTTTATTGTCATTGTAATTTTTGTAATATTCTAGCAAAACTCTCAATGTTTTGCTATGTTTGCTATTTTTATTTCTTTTGAAAATGTATTTATATAAATCATTTACCCATTTAAAAACAACACATTCTTATCATTTAGTAGATCCCAGCCCTTGGCCTATTGTTGCGGCCTTTGCTGCTTTTATGTTTACTACAGGCGGTGTTCTGTATATGCAACGATTTATAGGTGGTTGGAGTCTTTTTTTTACTGGTTTTATTGCATTACTATATGTTATGTATACTTGGTGGCGAGATGTTATTAGAGAAGCAACTTTTGAAGATACTCATACAGTAGTAGTACAGAAAGGACTTAGACTCGGCATGATTTTATTTATTGTTTCTGAAGTAATGTTTTTTTTTGCCTTTTTTTGGTCATTTTTTCACTCAAGCGTTGCACCTGTATATAGTATTGGTGGTGTATGGCCTCCAAAAGCTATCACAACTATTAATACGTATACAGTGCCTTTAACAAATACGTTTTTTTTACTAACTTCAGGAGCTACCGTAACCTGGGCTCACCATGCGATTCTTGCAAGGGCAAAACGACATACTATTGTAGCTTTAATTTTTACTTTAATATTAGCTATACTTTTTACAGGTTTACAAGGTCTTGAATATATAAATGCACCTTTTAATATAAGTGATGGAGTTTATGGTTCATGTTTTTATCTAGCGACTGGCTTTCACGGATTCCATGTTTTTGTTGGAACTATTGCTTTATTTATTTCTTTTATTCGAGTTGTTTTAAACCATTTTACTAACAAGCATCATTTCGGTTTTGAGTCGGCTATTTGGTATTGGCACTTCGTGGATGGCGCGGGCGTTAAACATGTAACTTTACGCTATTTTATTTATCTTGCTCAAAGGGCGAGTGTGATATTTCGATTCCATGCTTGTGAGCTCCCTACGAGTAGTTTTCGGCTTCACAACCCAAGCATTCTATCAGCGCAGAAGGCTGTTATAAGTAATTAGAGTATGGTTCACGTCTACCAGAAAACAAATAAAATTACTTATGAAATCAGACAATCGTCTCCCTGTTGCGACAGATTACTTGCCCTGTTAAGAATTTCCGATGGGCGGTGCTGGACAGAAGGGCTAGGAGAACATAGAATCCGGTTTATTGCAGGAAACAAGAGTGAAATTTTACATATGCGCACGAGTCACGGATATCGGTCCGTGGTAGGGGAGGCTCGAAAATACTTTTCTACTCTGTTGAGTGGAAAGGATAATGAGTCGGCCGTGTTTTTAACCGATACTAAGAATAAGTTTGATAATTTAATTGATGAGAAATGGATAACTAACGATAATAAGCTATTTGAAAGAGCAGTATCTATAGAGGCTTTAAAAAGGGCCTGGTACATTCAAAAAAGCAAGCCAGGAATGATGACTAAAGGTTCGGGCGAAGAAACTCTAAACAGTATTAGTGACCAATGGTTTATAACAGCTAATAAAAAGCTTTTAGAGGGATCTTTTAAATACCCAACCCGAAGGCGCGTTCTCATTGAAAAACCGGATGGTGGTACACGACCTCTCACCATAGCCAACCCTAGAATCAAAATAATTGAGAGAGCTCTCTTGAATGCTTTGGAGCCTCATTTTGAAGGTTTACATGTATGGGTTGAAATCAATGAATCCGAATATAAAGCCAATATAAAAAAACAGGAGGAATTTGCACAATATTACAGAACGTTGGAGGCTAAAGATAAAAAGAAACCTATTTATCAAAAAAAACACAACATTTTAGATAAGGTTTTCATGTCGTGTAATTATGGGTTTAGACCCTATCGATCGGCTCACGAAGCCTTACACAATATAAAGCATTGGAGAACCAATACAACGTTTCTTATTGATTATGATGTTAGTAAAGCTTTTGATAATGTTAACAGAAAAAGATTAAAAAATCTCTTTACATCTTATATTAGAGACTCTCGATTCTGGCTGGAAATTGCTAAAATGCTTAATGCTGGAACAACTCTAGAACTCAAACAAATCTTTGAAAATAAAGGGGTTGCCCAAGGAAGTATCCTTAGCCCTTTTCTATTTAACATTTACATGCATGAGCTTGATAAAAAAGTCATTGACCTCCAAAAACGAACTAGCGATAAACAAAAATCTCACGAAAGTGCTACTTATGGAAACTTGGAGGCTGAACAATCCTATAGGAAAATTAGTCGGGATTTTGCAACAGACAATCTTAGGAGGTCTTTAAAGAAATATGGTACAAAAGAAGCGATAATCGAAGCTCGTCGGAAGGCTTACAAGGAACACTACGATAAGTTTGGACGGCGGAAAGGTATCGACTTAGAAGTTAGACACATTCAATATGTCAGGTATGCGGATGACTTTCTTATAGGCATAGTCGGTAGCCGAGAATACGCTTCGCAAGTACGCAAGGACATTAATAACTTTATTAAAGGGAATTTACATCTCAAGGTTAAGAAAGACAATATTGTTCATCGTAATGAGAATCCAGTAAAATTTCTTGGGCATCTGATAGGTTTGCCAGAATTTAAAGCTAAAACAAGCGCGTTACCGAAATCAATTCGTGCGGCTAGAAAACATAAACGTAGTTCTATAGCCAGGTTTACTGCTGCAGACAAACAACTTGCCCGCGCAAAAAGCTATGAATTCCAAGCAAACATATTGAAACAAGTAAGATTTCTTGCACAAAAAATGAAGGTTAGTATTAGTAGTGCAAACAACGTTGACACTATTTCATGTATTCTTGCCTATAAAGAGTTGAGTATCTACTTAATGAAGGAACTTAAACTAACTAACTGGAAACAACTTTTTAAATTACTGCTTCAAACCAACTTGCCTCCGTCTGACTCTGGCGATAGTGTCAATGCTGCTCTTAAACGATGGACGGATCATCTTCAAATTGAAAGTGACAGGTTAAATGAATTTGCTGCTACTATTACCAGGGACAAATTAAGCTCCCTTATCAAGTCAAAGTGGTTGGAAGGTTTACCTGAAGGAATTTCTAAGAAAATTGAGGCTCTCCAATCAGAATATTTAAATAAAGCCGATAATGTTATCAAAGAATCCTTTAATGAAGTCGTTGAGGAGAGACAAAATAGAGTTATAAAAAAATTTAAAATTAACGTGAATGAACCCTTAAGTAAAAACGATAAGGATCTCCTTGAACTTGCTGAATTATTAGCTTTAGAATCGGCCGTCAAATCCAGCCCTAGAAGAGTAACCGTTAATGCACCTATTCGTGAAGTATTTGCTAAATTAAGGTTGAAAGGTTATGTTCATCCCATCAAAGATAGGGCTATTGGAAATGTCTACCTCAATTTATACTCTGATGCTGAAATAGTTAAACATTACAACTCTGTAATTTATTCTTTATTACACTGGTTCTCTGGAGTTGGAAACCTAGCAAAAGTTAAAGGACTTGCTCAATTACTTTTGAAAAGTTGTGCACTCACCCTCGCAAATAAACACAAAAAGAATCTTTTCTGGGTATATAATGTATACGGTAGTGACATCAAGGTAAGCCAAGATGAAAGCTCAAAAGATGTTTGTCTCATTACACGTTCGGAGATTCTGAATTCACCTAACAAGTTTAATCTGAAACCCAAAGAAAATGTCATGGACCATTTCAGCATTGATAAAATTATTGGTAGATTTCATAAACTTGACCATAGTCTCGAGTTTTTTTTGGGGTGCTGTGTAGAAGCATGTAATGCAACCAGTAATATTGAGGTACATCATATTCGTAGACTACACCGGAGACTACAGAAGGATGGAAAAATTTCTGTGCTTGATCGTAAAAGTAGACGAGTAAAAGGACTTCCTGCCGTTTTAACATCTATTAATCGTAAACAACTACCACTTTGTCATAGACATCATCTGGACTTTGAAGCAGGTATCTACCATCCTCTCGACTATTCTAAATTGAATTTTGTTCTTAATCGGAATAGTCAACAATTCAGGCTTCCTATGCCGAAAGATGGTGACTTCAAACCTATTTTTGATGGACTTGATTACACTATTCAAAACCCCAAAATCAATTCTTCGAACTGAAAATCTTAACAAGTTCTAGTTAAGGTTGACACAGAAAGCTGAATACGCCAAAAGTGTACGTTCAGCTTCGAGAGAACCTTCAGGTTACTCGCCTTGTATGGTTATTTTTATTTATCAGTATTTATTGGTGGAGTAACTCGACAATTGAGCCATCAGCACCGTCAATGTTAGCTAATAGCAGTAGCTTGCCAGCACGTCCTACAAAAATAGGTCTTCTGGAATGGATTTATGAAATAGGTGTGTTACTGATACCTTATATAGTAATGGCAGATTTTGTTCTGGTGACCGTGTCTTTTATAATATTTATGTTATATTTTTTTCGGAATTCGGGGGTAGATGATCCTTTATTTATCAAAATACGTGACTTGTTTAAGAAACTTCCTTTAATAAATAAGATTTGTTTTATTTTTTTTAACCTATTTTTAGCAATTCCTAATAAAGTGTTTGTAAATAATAAAGTTGATTCTTTTTATACTTTTATTTGGTCTACTCTTTTCCTTTTGCTAGGATACATTTATCCTTTTTTGTTCTGTGTTTATTTTGCATATTTTACCTTGGTAATTCAAAGCTTTTGTTTTGGATTTGCTTACGAATATATTCCTTCTTTCTCTAATATTGTTAATAAAATACTTTTTAATTTAAATACAATTCAAAATTCTTTAGTTAAAGAGTATTTTTCTTTTTTTTGGGGGGCCTGATTACACTATTAAAAAAAAAAAAACTAGTTCATATCGAATAATTTCCGGTTATCTATAATTATTCTCAAAAAAAAAAAATCAATTCTTCAAACTGAAAATCTTAACAAGTTCTAGTTAAGGTTGACATAGAAAGCTGAATACGCCAAAAGTGTACGTTCAGCTTCGAGAGAACCTTCAGGTTACTCACCTCGTGTGGTTATTTTTATTTATTAATGTTTATTGGTGGAGCAATAAGTAATGAATTTAAAGTTTCACGAGAGCTATTCATAGATTGTTTAAAGTTGCCATTTTCTACAAGTTCGGATAAAGAGAACCCCCCTATTCAAACAGTAACAATTAAAGGGGTAGTAATTGATCAACGTTTAGATGGTTTGATTAATATTTCAGCTTTATTTAAAGCAAGTAGAAATAAGACTTATAAAGTGTGGAAAAAAGTTCTTGGAACAGAAGAGTTTTTAGGTGCGTGGACAAAAGGATTAAACTGTCCATTAGACAAATTATTGAAAGTAAAAAGAGGTTTAGGAAATTCTTACGCTCATCCTTTTTTGAATTAACTAAAAAAAAAATGCCTTTAGTTTAAATAAAACTTTTTTAAGGGCTAAAATATTCTTTTATTTTTCTTTTGCTAATATGTTTATAGTTTATTATTATTTAATTAAAATTGTTTTGGGTCTATATTTCCCGTATGTAACGAATGATGACAGTATTTGAATATTCAATAGTTGCAAAAGACTATTTAGCTCTTTTAATAATGTTAGTAATTGCTGTTCTTTTAACAATTGTTATTTTGGCTTTCTCTTATTTATTAGCAAGACAAAATCCGGACTCCGAAAAACTTACTGCTTATGAATGTGGATTTGAGCCTTATGAAGATAGCCGTCATATTTTTGATGTGCGGTTTTGTGTAATTGCAATTTTATTTGTTATTTTTGATATTGAAATATTATTTTTAATTCCTTGGTGTGTGTCAATTTCTAAGCTCACTTTATTAGGGTTTTGGTCTATGATTGATTTTTTATTTGAGTTAGGTGTCGGGTTTTTTTATGTGTGGTACGTAAATGCTCTAGACTGGGAATAAAAAACTAAATAGAATACTTTTTTTATTTTTTCGCGATGTTTTCTTTATCACAGTTAATTTTTACCTTTTGGTTCGGTGATGCGGCTGTAGCGTATCAATTAGGTTTTCAAGATCCTGCAACAACAACAATGGAAGGTATTTATTTATTTAATTTACATCTTCTATTCGTAATAATAAGTATTGTAATTGTAGTTGGATGGCTACTATTTTCAGTTCTTACAAATTTTACCGAATTCGATAATAGTGATGTTGCCACTTTTGTACATTCGAATCCGGTTGAAATTATCTGGACTACCATTCCCGCTTTAATATTGTTAAGTTTAGCTTCTCCTTCGTTTTCTTTGTTATATAGTTTAGATGAGATTTCTAATCCCGAGCTAACTTTAAAAGTATTAGGGCATCAATGGTATTGGAGCTACGAAATTTCAGATTTTAACTCGTGTTCTGAATCAAATCAAAGTTTAAAATACTCTAGTTATATGTTGACTAATGAATTTTTGCAAGAAAATAATTCAATTGGGTTTTTTAGAGTTTTAGAAACAAATAAGCGGGTTGTTTTACCTACCAACACTCATTTACGCCTTTTAATAACAGCGGTTGATGTATTGCATAGTTGGACAATTCCATCGTTTGGAGTTAAGGTTGACGCATGCCCTGGAAGATTGAATCAAGCAAATTTATTTATAAAGCGGTTTGGTGTGTTTTTTGGGCAGTGCAGTGAAATTTGCTGACGACTAGATATGTTTAATAGTACTGAGAAAACTTTGAATATGTTTACATTCTCTATCAATTGCTTTAGTGTGATAAACGACGTTTTATTGCGCGAGTTAAAGTTAAAACAATTTGGTATTATAAAGTCCCATGCTTTGTATAACCCAATAATTGAGCGCCCAGCAAATTTTGTTGGAAGAATGTTAAAGAGTTCTTTTTCGCCTGAGGCTGCGTTAACGCTTATCTGGGATTATGATGGTTTCCCTTTAAATTTGAAAAGATTGTATGCACAGAACATAATTTCGCAAATGATTATGTTAGTAAACAGAATAAAAGGAATTGCATACCGCGGTACAGAAAAGAAGACTTTAACATGTAATGCTACTATTAAATTTAAGCTAGGTAACCCCGTAAAAATTTATATTACTATAAATTCTCTTAACCCTGTAAGAAGCTTATACTTAAATAAGGTGTTTTTTGGGAAACTAAAGAACACGGTTGCCGGGGGCAAGATCGGGACCAAGGTCAGCTCGGGATGGCGAGCTAATCCAAATTCTCGTACTTATCGAAGCGGTAGAACTCTATTAGCTTTCGAACTAAGTTCTTACTTAACGCCGAAACGTTGTTTTACAACGCATACGGTCAACAAAAGCGATTATATAGATAAAGATTTGACTAAAAATATTAAATTACGGTTAGACTCTAAAAAATGGGTAACTATAAAACAAAAAAAACTTTTGATTAAATGTATTGAAAACTGTCAAACAAATCTATCCGCTTTAAGTACTAATAAAGATTTTTCTTCAAAGCAAGTCTTTTATGTTACGGAATTATTACTAAATAGTTTACTGTTTCAGGTTTACGCCGTTGAAACTCTCTCAGCAAATAAAGGCAGCAAGTCAGCAGGCATTGACGGCAAGATTTTAAAGAATACTCCTGAAAGTAAACTAGAATTTTTGCAAAACTTAAAAAATTTTCGAAATCATAAACCCTTGCCTGTAAAACGAGGGTACATTCCTAAGAAAAACAATGAAAAGCGACCTATCAGTATTCCTTCTATATCGGATCGTCTGGTACAACAACTGTTTGTTTTAGTGCTAGACCCTATTGTTGAAGCAAAATCAGACGCTCATAGCTATGGTTTTCGAAAAGGTCGAAGCCCAGTAATGGCTATTGGGGACATTCAAAAAAACCTGCAAAGCAAGATTCGTAAAGGCTCCTCCTTAGAACCCATTTATATTTGGGATGCCGATATAAAAAAATGTTTTGATTCCATTAATCATGGATGGTTATTGAAAAATGTTCCTTTCCCTCCCAAATATAGGTATATTTTAAAAAATTGGCTAAAACTAGATCATATCAAGTTTGGAACGAGGTTTGAATCAGCAAGTGAGGCCGGAGTACCGCAGGGAGGCATTATTAGTCCACTACTTATGAATTTTACATTAAATGGCATGGAAGATTTAATCAATCGTGAAATTTTCGAATACCAAAAAATCACGCAGAAAAGTCGACTAAAAGGTAGCGAACAAAATGAATTATATCTTTTTCATAAACTATCGGATGGTAACTTCAAAGAGCGCAAAATCAGTTGTCGGTTTGTTAGATATGCTGACGATTTTATCGTTATATGTTCATCTCCTGGGTTATTGTCTTTTATTAAAAAAACAATTAGAAAATTTTTGGAACAGCGTGGACTAATAATACATCCCAACAAAAGGCAAACGCTTTTGTTTAAGGTAAATAAACCTTTTGATTTTTTAGGTTACACCTTTATTTATCTTGTCCGCACAAAGTTTATTAAAAGCAAATTGCTACATAAACAGAAACCGGAATATAGGTTACATGGTCGCCCTAGGCTGTTTGTACATCCTTCTAGAGCATCGCTCAAGTCTTTTAAATCCCGTATTAAAAAGCTTCTAAAACAAAACCAAAATGTTTCAGCTTATAGACTTATAGCGCTTTTGAATCCCAAAATTAGAGGTTGGGTAAATTATTACTCTTTTTCGAATGCCCATGGAGTTTTGAGGTTATTACGGAAGTGGTTGTACGATCGAGTAACTATTTGGGCGAGACGCAAGCATCCAAAAAATTCCAGAACTTGGTTAAACAACTACTACTTTTTAATGGGCAATTTGTTAGAAGCGCACGACTTAGAAAACAACCCCAAAACCATTGAATATATTTCAAGGATAACTTCTATAAAACAAGTCCAGAGAAATCAATGGAATTTTTATGGGGTTGCTCGTAAAAGTGCCGAAGGCTTCAAATACGAAACTCCAAGAATTAATGTTATGCTTTGGCCAAATTCAATTAAAGACATTCGCGTAGCTACAGTTTTTGTTCCAAATAAGAATCTCTTGGCGTCCAGCTACTATTTAAACCAAAATAAATGGTTAGGTGAGCGCAAAAAATTAGAGCTTCTACACCAAAATAAGGAAAATAAATTGTTTTCTTATTTATGGAAAAGAGATGGTGGTTTATGTTACCTATGTGAGACTTCTTTAGCAGATGAATTAACTAGTTTTGACAATAGTATTGAAATTCATCATATTTTACCTTTTGCTGAAGGTGGATCAAATGAAACACCCAATCTGGCACTAACACACAAAAATTGTCATGAAAATTGACATTATGAATACTCCATCCAGGTGTCCGATAAAAACATAAACTATACAAAAAATCGACAAAAATTCAAATAATAATTCCTACAGTACTTAATATAAAAATTTTATAGTTTATTTCTCTGTAAATATCTGTATAAAATTTAAATTCGAGAGTAGAGCTCAGTGCATCGAGAGGTGCTCGCTGAGATCATATGGGGGCTAGATCAGTGATGGTCTAATCTATCCAAGTGGTGTTAACCATGGTTTTATGCCAATTGTATTGCTTGCAATGCCTTCAATTCAGTATCATTATTTAATAATGACAAATTTACATTTTAATTAGTTTTAATAAAAGCTTATAGCTCAGCAGGTTAGAGCGTGTGCCTGATAAGTGCAAGGTCAGTAGTTCAAGTCTACTTAGGCTTAATATTTTAAAGATTTATGCATTTTTATTTATTTTAAAAATATTTAATCAAATGATTGCAAAAAAAAAGAATGTTGTTCGAAAAATAAAAAATTTTACTATTAATTTTGGTCCTCAGCACCCAGCAGCTCATGGAGTTTTAAGACTTCTTTTAGAACTTTCAGGAGAAACTGTTGTGAAAGCAACCCCACATATTGGATTGTTACATAGGGGCACAGAAAAATTAATTGAATATAAAAACTATCTTCAAGCACTTCCATATTTTGACCGGCTAGATTATGTGTCTATGCTTGCACAGGAACATTCTTATTGTTTGGCAATAGAAAATTTAATAAATTGTAAAATTCCAAAACGTGCTCAGTACATACGAGTAATTTTTGCAGAAATTACTAGAATTTTAAATCATTTACTAGCTGTTGGTTGTCATGCAATGGATGTGGGGGCTATGACTCCTATGTTGTGGGCTTTTGAGGAAAGAGAAAAACTTATGGAGTTTTACGAAAGAGTATCAGGAGCTCGAATGCATGCCGCTTATTTTAGACCAGGAGGAGTACAGTATGATTTGCCTGCCGGACTACTTTCGGATATATTTATTTTTGTTTCTCAATTTAAGACTAAACTTGTTGAAATTGAAGAAATGTTAAATGAAAATCGAATTTGGAAACAAAGACTTGTAGATGTTGGTGTTGTTAGTGCAAAAGATGCCATGGATTGGGGTTTTAGTGGGGTAATGCTAAGAGGTTCTGGAATCTGTTGGGATTTAAGAAAAAGCCAGCCTTATGAGATTTATGATAGAATAAATTTCGATGTTCCAGTAGGTCGGAATGGTGATTGTTATGATAGATATTTAGTTAGAATTTTAGAAATGAAACAATCCTTAAATATTATTTTACAGTGTCTTGAACAAATACCGTATGGTATAATTAAAACGAATGATAATAAAATTGCTCCACCAACTAGAACTGAAATGAAACAGTCTATGGAAGCATTAATTCATCACTTTAAGATCTATACGAATGGTATAACAGTACCAAGTAATGAAACATATATTGGTACAGAAGCACCAAAAGGAGAGTTCGGAATTTATTTAGTTTCTAATAATACAAACAAACCGTTTAGATGCAAAATCAAATCTCCGGGATTCGCTCACTTACAAGCTTTAAATCATATGGCTAAAGGTCACATGATTGCTGATGTTGTTACTATTATTGGAACTCAAGACATTGTGTTTGGTGAAATAGATAGATAAATTATGAAATCAATTAGTATTAAATCGATTGAAGTATTCAGTAATGGAACAATTAGCTTTTCTTACACTCATTTTAAATCTAATAAACAAGTGATTTTTTATGAAAAAGATTTTTTAAATTCGATATTTAGTAAATCTTCTAAAAAAAGTCAACAATCTAAGAGTATTTTTCGCACTTCGTATAAATCAAAATATAAATTTTAAAAACTTTTATGTTAGTTAGTTATCATGATATTGTAAAAGTTCTTCCTGTAATACAAATTGAGCTTTATGGCATACAACATTGTTTTTTAATTCAAGTTAATTTGTTAAAAAATATTTTACTTATTTTTAAAACCCATTTTCGATATCAATTTAAAGTACTTACCTGTATTTCGGGAATGGACTACCCTGAAAATTTGTACAGGTTTAAAATTGCTTATGAGTTACTTAGCATTAAATATAATGCACGATTAAGACTTAAAATTGTTCTTGATGAAATTACTCCTGTGAACTCGATTGAAAAACTTTTTTCGGCTGCCACGTGGTGGGAATGTGAAGTTTGGGATATGTTTGGAATTTTTTTTTTAAACCAAGCAAACATTACAAGACTATTAACAGATTATGGATTTCAAGGTTATCCATTAAGAAAAGATTTTCCTTTAACAGGTTTTACGGAATCTCGGTATAATGTTATTCAAAGCCGAGTTGTGTATGAAAATGTTGAATTGGCTCAAGAATATAGAATATTTGATTATATGTCTCCGTGGGAAAACTTGCAAGAATCATAATTAAACTAGTCCATGAAAAAATTACTAACAAAAGACAAAGACATTCGTTTAAAATTAAAAGAACAAGAAAAACAATATTTTATATTAAAAACGATTTTTCAAAACTCTAATCTTTTTGTATTAATCCGGTGGAAGGCGTACTTTCAATTAAAAGCACTGGGCCAACTAAACTCAGAAATTTCACTATCTCCTAGATGTGTATACACAATAAATAAAAAACGTTTTAATAGTCTAGCACCATTTTCACGCTATGTTCTTCTTAAGTTAATTCGAAACGGTAAATTATCAGGGTTAAGAAAGTCAAGCTGGTAATTTCAAAAGAGAATTAATTTTAAAACAAAAACAGATTAAAACGAAAAAACAGAAGTTTTTTCCTCTTTACTATTAAAATATCTATCTTTCATTTGGTTTGTTAATTAACGAAAGCATTAGTCAATCTATTGTAATACTAGAACAAATGATCAAGAGTCAAAACTTGACAAAGGGTTTATTGTATTTCCGCATAACTTAAAAAAACGATGTATTTAACAGGTATAATATTCTTTCAGTATGATTTATGAAGGAAACGGTTCGAATCCGTCGTCGTTTATAACACATAGAACACCTAATTATTTCAAACACCATCACAAAGTAAACATGAAACTAAAAAAAATGTTTGCCGAGTTTAGAGCTAACAACCACTCAATGTATGATGGGTATTTTCGCGTAAAAACAGGCAAGAGCCATACTCAACTTTTTGAAGACCACTCTAAAAGATTTAAACAGGTTCTTGACCAGCTTATTTCAGAAAAAAAACCAAAATTACATAATCGACACGCGACCAAAATGTTCGTTCAAAGGGATTTAGAAGCATTGTTTACAAGGCCTTATAGTGCAAAAAGACGGCAAATATATTACAAAGAAATCTCACCTGAATTTCCAGAGATTCCTAGAATCACAGAGTACAAATCAGCCTTAAATACAATAGGGGAGCCCACTCAAAATATTATAAATGCTTCAGACTATTTCCACACGAACGCACACTAAATAGGAAGTCTTTTACAAAAAAACCAATTCTACGAGACCACCACACACCCAGATTTCGATACAGTTAGTGAATTGTTACAGTATCATCTACATGATTTATCATCGCAACAACTTGAGGTTGTGACATATTATGTAACTTCACACGAGAAATTCGCTTAAGTAACCCTGGAACCCTACATGATTTTTATATTAGGAAATGCTCTTTTCTTTAAATATTTTTACCCACTTCACCGCGAGGGTAATTTTTCAAGCCTCATGACAGAAGTTATAAAACGAGAACAAGAGTACCGAAATACTTACTCGAATCGAATTCGCCAATTTACCTGTGAAATTGAAAAACATTCAGATTACATTAACCCGCTAATAAAAACGTTAGTAACTAGAGGAGGGTTAGGTAGTGTATCTATAGGAGCTCTTGGTTTTGTTTATAATTTAGTACAAAACAGGCATCAAACACCTGGAATTACACAAGAACAACCTAATTCTACAATTGCAAGAAACATTGCTGGTAACTTGATGGAAGGGGAAGGTTTCAACAACCCATATATAAATTCTCTACGCAACTTTGTATCAAAGGGAGCCTATGAAATCGGTAACTCCTTAGGGATTGTTGGACAAGCTTTTGTAGCAGGTTTCCTTCGAAAAAACGAATCATTAGTAGATGCTGTCGCAGAAAGTGTAGATTCAAAAATTAATGAGGCGAACAAACGTATACAGGATAATCAATTCAAAAAGGACAACAACGTACGGTAAGTGGTGACCAATCTTAATTAGAAGCAACAGGTTCAAATCCTGTTACGTTGAAAATCACTTATGACTTTAAATTCAAACAAAAATAAATATTTTATGAATAGCTCCGATTATTGGGGTTTTCCTCACTTAATTACCGCTAAGTTCTCGTTGTTAAAAATTCTACTCTATGGCTTGCCTTTAGTCTTATTCAATGGAATTATTTTCACTTTGTATACTATAAACAAACAAATTTCAGAGAACACACAGGCAATAATAGCCTTAAAGAATGAGAACATCTTATTAAGTGAGATGTTGACGGAAAAACAGCAGAAGTTAGACGCTCTAAAAGAGCGTCTCTCTGCCTTGCAAGATAAAAACCAAGTACTTGAAAACTTACTTTTAGAAAGAGATATAAAGTTATTTGAGGGTTCGCAAATAAATAATGCAGATATCTTAATTGCAAACAATGAAATGGTGCAGTTTTGGGTTAAGGTTGGTGGTGGTATTCTTCTAGGCGCTTTCGTTGTTTACACAGCATACAGTATGTTTCCAACATTTTTCTCAGCTAAAGCCTTAATGCCATCCAGTATCTATAAATTTGTTCAAGACTATACTCCTTTTTTTCAAGAAAAACGAAGCTTTTTGTTTACAGATAACCAATCAAGTACAAATTGGTGTATTAATGTCATTAACGATAAATGTATAGGAATTAACGTAAAACCATTTAATAGCAATGATTTTGTACCCATTTCAGAGTATATTATGAAATTAAATTCTGACGCAGGTACCATGGTAGCCGCGAAGGCCGAAACCTTATCTTCGGCTGCATCCTTAACAGTTTCAGCAGTACCACCCTCGGCTGAAGCTACTGCAGCTGCAGTTGCTACTGCTATTAGTCTCATCTAAATTAAATAAATTCACTCTCTAGAATATCAAAAAGTATGACAATTTGTGAAAACTTCTTTATAGTCCTAAAGCAATTTAATGTAAAAATTTAAATTACTTGGTTATCTGAATTTTATGGGCGCAACAACATCGAATAACACATTCTTAAATTTCGCGACTAGATGGCTTTTCTCAACCAACCACAAAGATATTGGAACTTTAT
>Ga0102943_1000768_pt1 | contig 20963 bp, 18 predicted proteins | sample SalPonC_black_MG_FD_78174 | JGI IMG/M metagenome (GOLD analysis project Ga0102943, IMG submission 78174) | Salt pond soil microbial communities from South San Francisco under conditions of wetland restoration - Salt Pond MetaG... | ecosystem: Environmental > Aquatic > Marine > Intertidal zone >...
CCCGCTCGGTGAGCCGCCGGACGACGACCTCGGGCAGGTCTACCGTCCCCTCGGCGAAGAGGTTTTCGCCGAAGGCGGTGCGCAACCGCGCGGTGACGTCGTCGAGCCGCACGGTGTCGTCGTCGCGGACCAACACGTCGACGCCGTACGACGCCACGCACCAGGCGAGGCCGTCGTGGTGATCGTCGCCGAGGGCGTCGCGGACGATCTCGGCCAGGCGTGCTTCGGCGACGCCGGTGGTGCGCAATCGCCGCGTGTGCGTGTCCGAGGCCACCAGGTGCGCGGCCAGGCGCGGGCGGACCTCGTGTTCGAACATCCAGCGCAGCTCGGCCGGCACGCCGGGCAGGAGGATCACGGCGGTGCCGTCGATCTCGTGCCACAGCCCGGGCGCGGTGCCCACCCCGTTGCGCAGCGGAAGTGACGACTCGGGTCGCACGGCCTGCCGGCGGTTGGCGTCGCTCATCGTCCGCCCGCGCGATTCCAGAAGGGCGGTGATCTGCGCGACCAGCTCGGGATCCTCGGCGAGTTCCTCGCCGGCGAGCATGGCCAGCGCGTCGCGCGTGCGGTCGTCGGGCGTGGGGCCGAGGCCCCCGGTGACGATCACCGCCCCCACCGCGCCGGTCCGGCGGTGCAGGGCACCGGCGATCGCGTGGGCGTCGTCGCCCAGGGTCTCGACGCCGGTCACCGTCCAGTTCCGTGCGGAGAGCTGTTCGATCAGCCAGTGGCTGTTCGTGTCGGGCGTGCGACCGTCGAGGAGCTCGTCGCCGACCATCAACAGGGCGACGCCGTCGCGGTTCATCCCACCAGTCCCCCGGCGAGCGGTGCGAAGAGATCGGTGAGCGCGGTAGGCAGGCGGGGCGTGACGAACACGATCCACAGCTGCAGCACGACCCGCGCGTACACCCCGGCGGCGAGGTCGTCGGCCATGATGCCCAGGCCCCCGTGCAGCGACTCGAGCCGCCGCGCCGGAGCCGGCTTGAGCACGTCGAAGATCCGGAAGAGCACGAAGCCGACCCCCACGGTGATCGGATCGAGGGGCACGGCGAGCAGGGTCACGGTCTGCCCGGCCGCCTCGTCCATGGTCGCCTGCTTCGGGTCTTCGCCGTAGCGGCGTTCCAGCCCACTGCACGCAGGGATCCCGGTGACGACGAACGCCACCAACAGCACGAGCTGGACGAGAGGATCGTCGATCTGCAGGGCCCAGAAGACGCCCGCGACGGCGAGACTCGTCCACGTGGCGGGCACCACGGGGATGTGGCCGAGGCCACAGACGGTGCCGAAGACCTGATCGAAGGTGTTGCGCATGGCGGGGCAGTGTGCGTCAGGGCTCCGGAGCGGTCAATGCCCGACGACGCGAGCTGCCGTTCAGGGACAGGGTTCGCCGATCCAGACCGGGCCGACCGATCGGTAGCAGGCCCGGCTGCGCTCGTGCGCGCGCACCCGCCACGCGCCGTCGAGCTGCAGCAGCAGGTCGAGGTCGTGCCGCTCGCCGGCGACGGAGTCGTCGAGGAAACCGTACTGGATGATCGACACCCAGGTGCGCATGCCGTCCTCGCCCGGGCGGTCCGACCGGATCCGGATCTGCCGTGCGTCCAGCGGACCCACGGCCCGCAGGGCCACGTCGAGCGCTCGCGCCGGCCAGTCCATTCCCACCTTCCAGGCCCGTTCGACCTCGAGGTTGATCTCGACCACCGGCAGGAACTCCACGCTCGCGACCGAGTCGAACGGCGCGGCGAAGAATCCCCAGGGTTCGGGGGCTTCGATGTCGGGGACGTGGGTATCGCGGGCGACACCCGGGGCGGGAGCGAGAAGGACGGCGAGGAGGAGGAGCGTCCAGCGCATCGCACTCAATTCAGCTTGTGCAGCACTTCCTTCGACACGCACTTGAGCGTGTCGAACACACCGTCGCCGCTGATGGCCACGGCCTCGAAGCTCTTGAAGCCCTCGGGGTTCAGCTCGGTCTCGAGTTCGTCGGTGGGCAGCGCGCTCGGGACGTCGCGCTTGTTCCACTGCATGACGAAGGGGATCTCGTCGAGCTTCAGATTGTGTTCCTCGAGGTTCTCGTGGAGATTGTACAGGGCCTCCACGTTCGCGTCGATACGGCACTCGTCGCTGTCGGCCACGAACACGATCCCGTCGACCCCGCGCAGGATGAGCTTGCGGCTCGCGTTGTAGTAGACCTGCCCCGGCACCGTGTACAGGTGGAAGCGGGTCTTGAACCCCTTCACCGTGCCGAGTTCCAGCGGCAGGAAGTCGAAGAACAGCGTGCGGTCCATCTCGGTGGCGAGGGTGACCAGCTTGCCCTTCGTGTCGGGATTCAGCTTGTCGTAGACGTACTGGATATTCGTGGTCTTGCCGCCGAGACCGGGACCGTAGTACACGATCTTGCAGTTGATCTCGCGACTCGAGTAGTTGATCAGCGACACGGTCGTCCCCCGATTCCCGTTTCGTCAGTCCGCGAAGAGCTTGTCGATCTCCGACTCGATCCCTTCGGCGAGTTCGGCGTCCATGCCACCGTTCTCGTCGTATTCCTCGTTGCGATACTCGAGCTTCTCGAACAGGCGCTCCACGATGGCCGACAGTTCGTCGACGGCGCGCTTCACGCGCAGGCGTACCAGGCCCAGCGTGGTGCTCTTGTCGAACAGCACCACCAGGATCACGTCGCGCGCGATCCGGGCCAGGTACATGCTGTCCTCCACTCCCTGGTGGTAGAGCGTCGAGAAGTCCTTCTCGCCGATCAACTGGGCCAACTGGTTGTTGGCCTCGAAGTCGGCGGCGCACAGGCTCGCGAAGGCCTGCACGTCGAAGTCGGGCGGCGTGCCCACGTTGGTGATCAGCTGTCCGGTGCGGTCGATCAACAGGCTGCTGCGCGAGTTCGAGCTCTTGAGCAGGTCGCTCATGACACTGTTCATCGCCCAGTAGTCTTCTTCGTAGATCGACCAATCGGCTTTGACCATGTGCAACCGACCCGACCGTGCAAGGAGCATCGTTACCGCGCACCCCGCGTGCTTCCGCGACGGGGTGCGTCGGGTCCGGGAGAGGTCCCGGGCGGATTCCCGGGGCGAGGCTCGCAAGAAGCGTGCACGCGGCGCCGCCGCGCAGATCAGCCCAGGGGTAGGCGGGCCGAGAAGGCGCGGCCGAGCGTGACGTCGTCGACGAACTCCAGATGCCCTCCGACGGGGATTCCGGTGGCCAGGCGGGTCAGACGGCACGCAGACGCCTCGAGCTGCTGGCCGATGTACAGTGCGGTCGCCTCGCCCTCCACGCTGGCCGACAGGGCCAGGACGACCTCCTCGACGGACTCGTCCTCCACCCGGCGGGAAAGATCTTCCAGGCGCAGGTCGGCGGGGCGGATGCCGTCGAGCGGCGAGAGCAGGCCGCCGAGCACGTGGTAGCGGCCGCGGAAGATCGACGCCCGCTCCATGGTGAACACGTCGGTGGCCTGGGCCACCACGCACAGGAGTCGGGACTCGCGGCGTTCGTCGGTGCAGATCGAGCAGAGATCGGCCTCGGCGATGGCGCCGCATCGCTGGCAGGGCCGGACATGCGTCTTCATGTCCTCGATCGCCTGCATCAGCTCGCGGGCTTCCTCGGGCTCGGCGTGCAGCAGGTACAGCGCGAGCCGCGCCGCCGACTTGCTGCCGATGCCGGGCAGCCGTCCGAGGCGTTTCACCAGGCGCTCGAGGCGCGGCGATCCGAATGCATTGGTGTTCACGGGAGACTCCACCGTGGCGGACGGACGGCGGGGGTTCGACGTGCCTGCGACGGAACGACTAGAACAGACCGGGGATGCCGCCACCACCGAGCGGTCCCGCCACGCGCTTCATCTCTTCCTGGGCCATGTCCGAAGCCTTGCGTTGGCCCTCCTGCATGGCGGCCAGGATCAGATCCTCGAGCAGGTCGACCTCGTCGGGGTCGACCGAGGTCGGATCGATCTTCAACGACACGAGTTCCTGCCGACCGTTGAAGACGACCTTCACCGCGCCCCCGCCGCTCTCGGCTTCGACCTGCTTGTCCTTCAGCTCCTCCTGCAGCTTCTGCATGTTCTCCTGCATCTGCTGCGCCTGCTGCATGAGCTTGTTCATGTCCATGGCGGTGCCTCCGTGACGGAATTCGCGTCGTGGGGATCACTCGGACCGGGTGCCACCCAGTCCGTCGATCAGCTTCCCCAGATTGGGATTGCGCTGCGCCTGACGGGCGAGCTTCTGCTCGGCGTCGGGTGCGACCTCGGCCTGCGTGGCCTTCTGCAGTTCGCTCTCCTCGTCGGCGTGATCGCTGGCGACCGCGCGCAGTTCCAGGGTCCGCCCGTAGACGGTGGCCGCGATCCGCGCCAACACGCCCAGGGCCTCGGTCCGCGCCACCTGCTGGCGCTGGAAGTTGTGCTCGGGCTGGAAGACGAGATCCAGGCGGTCGCCATCGAGGCGTGGCGCGGCTTCGGCGAGCAGGGTACCCAGGGCGATCTGCTTCTCGCGGACCGCGGCGACGAAGCGCCGCCAGGTGTCGTCGCCGGCCGCCGCAGCCTCACCGGCCGGGACGTCCGGCGTGGCCCGGGTGGACCCGGGGGACGGCGTCGACGGTGCGGGCCGTGCGGGAGGGGGCGGGCTCGACGCGGCAGCAGCCGCTCCGGCGGCCCGGGCGGGTGCCGGTGAGGCGTCGCCCAGACGTGCCAGCACCTCACTCAACAGCACCCGGCTCTCGAGCGTGGCGTACTCGACCACCTGCGTCTCCATGAGCCAACGCGGTTGTGGCGCGCGCTCGAGCGCGGCGTAGTGCTCGGCCGCACGCTCGGCCAGGTAGGTCCAGTCGGCCAGGGGCATTCCCTGCGCCTGTTCGGCCAGGCGCTTCTTCACCGCTTCGGGCTTGTCGATCCGATCGACGAGCGCCGTGTCGAGGCGCAGCAGCGTGAGGTCGCGGAAGTTCGCCACCAGTCCGCGCGCGAACTCCACCAGGTCGTGCCCCCCGCGCACGAGCTGGTCGATCAGGTCGAGCGCCGCCTTCGGCTGACGATCGAGGATCGCCTGGTTCAGGTCGAGGTAGGGCTCGTGGCCGACCATGCCGTAGAGCTGCAACACGCCGGCGGCGTCCAGCCGGCCCTCGGTCGAGGCGATCGCCTGGTCGGCCAGGCTGAGCGCGTCGCGCATGCTGCCCTCGGCCAGGCTCGCCAGCATCTCGATGGCGTCGTCGGCGATGTCGATCTCTTCGGACGAGGTGATCGTCCGCAACCGGTCGACCAGTTCCTGAAGCGTGAACAGGCGGAAGTCGAAGCGCTGGCAGCGCGACAGGATGGTCCGGGGGATCTTCACCGGCTCGGTCGTGGCGAAGACGAAGTGCACGTGCTCGGGCGGTTCCTCGAGCGTCTTGAGAAGGGCGTTGAACGCGCCCTTCGACAGCATGTGCACCTCGTCGATGATGAACACGCGCTTCTTGCCCGCGGTGGGCTGGTACTGCGCGTTCTCGCGGAGCTCGCGGATGTTGTCGACACCGGTGTTGCTGGCGGCGTCGATCTCGAGCACGTCGAGAAGATTGCCCTGGGCGATGCCCACACAACTCGGGCACGTTCCGCAGGGCTCGGCCGTGGGCCCCTCGTCGCAGTTCAGCGCCTTCGCCAGCAGGCGGGCCATGGTGGTCTTGCCACAACCGCGTGGGCCGGTGAACAGGTAGGCATGGGCCACGCGACCGCGCGCGATGGCATTGGCGAGCGTGGTGGTGACGTGCTGCTGCCCCACCATCTGCTCGAAGGTCTGCGGCCTCCACTTCCGGGCCAGGACCTGATACGCCATGGGCTCCGCGGGATGTCCCCCCGTCTCCGGGTGAGGGAGCGAGGGATCGGAGGAAGTAGGGCCAGGCGAACTACGGCACGCGGCAGGATTTGCGTACGGCTGCTACCTTCCAGTCCTGACCGGGTTGGCAAGCTGCCACTGCGTAGGGCCTGGCCCCGTCTCGTGCGTCGATCTCCGAGTGGCGGGAACCCGGCGAACCGGGCGATCGACGGAAACGTGTGAGACGTCGAAATGTTGGTGGAGATGAGCGGGCTCGAACCGCCGACCTCCTCGTTGCGAACGAGGCGCTCTCCCAGCTGAGCTACATCCCCACGGCCGTGCAGATTTAGCACGAGCGGGCCGGAGTGTCAAATCGACGGCCTCAGAGCCGCTTTCCGGAGGATTCGCGATGCGCCGGCAGCGCGACGACGACGACGACTCCGATCCGATCCACCGCGAGATCCTCGAGCACCTCGACCAGAACCCCCCGCCCCGGGATCGGGAGCCCACTCCCGCGGCCCCGATCGCGAAGAAGTCGAAGTCGGGACCGGCACCACCACCGCCCGTGGAGCCGCCCCGGCTGATGCTCCGCAAGATGCGACGCGAGCCCGCCCTCGAGCGTCTGTCGACCTTCGTCCGCTACCACCGGCACCGCGGAACGCCGCGCGTGGTGGTCGTGGTCGGACGCGGCCGCCGCAGCGGGGAGCAGGGACCGGTGATCGGGCCGGCCGTCCGGAAATGGTGCGACCAGCATCCCGACCTGGTGCTCGACATCCACGTGGCCCCGCCCTCGCAGGGTGGCGACGGGGCACTGGTCCTGCACCTCGTCGACGACGACTGAACGCGAAGGGCCCGGCGCGTGGCCGGGCCCGATCTGGCGGAGAGGCAGGGATTCGAACCCTGGGACCCCGCGAGGGGTCAGCGGTTTTCAAGACCGCCCCGTTCGACCGCTCCGGCACCTCTCCGTTTCGACGCGGCACCCGGCGGGGTGCCAAGCACGACCGGCCGACCCGAGGATCGGATCGGCCGGTCGATGGACTGGCGGAGAGGCAGGGATTCGAACCCTGGGACCCCGTTAGGGGTCAACGGTTTTCGAGACCGTCCCGTTCGACCGCTCCGGCACCTCTCCGCGGTCCTCGGCGCGCCCGTCACGGCGCGCGATCGGTGTTCCGTTCTTCGGTGGTGGACACCCTTTCGAGATCGGATGGCGGAGAGGGAGGGATTCGAACCCTCGGTACCTTGCGGTACACACGATTTCCAGTCGTGCCGATTCGACCGCTCTCGCACCTCTCCGCGAGTCGGTCGCCGCCACCGGATCCCGGCCGGAACCGGGCCCGCGGCGCGGACCGAAGCCCGAATGTAAGGTCGGCGGGCCGATCCATCAACCCGCGCCGTCGCCACGGTCGCGGAGCAGACGGTAGAACTCCTGTAGCAGCACGCGGGCCTCGTCCTCGAGACAACCGTCGCTCACCCGCAGGTCATGGCCGAAGGGATTGGCCTGGACCAGGTCGAGGTTCGTCCCGCAGGCTCCGGCGCGAGGATCGCGCACGCCGTAGACCACGCGCTTCACGCGGGCCAGGAGCAGGGCACCAGTGCACATGGGACAGGGTTCCATGGTGACGTAGAGCGTCACCTCGTTCAGGCGCCAATCCTCGATCGCGCCGGCCGCCGCCCCGATCACGAGGATCTCGGCGTGGGCGGTGGCATCGGTCAGACGCTCCACGCGATTGTGGTCGCGGGCGACGATCCGCCCGTCGTGCACGGCGACCGCACCGACCGGGGTCTCCCCCGCCTCGAGCGCCATCTGCGCCTCGAACAGAGCCTGGCGCATGAACGACTCGTCGCGCTGCCGATCGGGCACGAGCGGGTCGAGGCCGTGGCCGTTGCCCTCCACCTCAGTCCTCGATCCGCTCTTCGTGCAGCACCGTGTTGCCGGCGCGGTCCACGGCACGGATCCACAGCCGGCCGTCGACGAGGCGGTCGCGCGGCACCGTGAACTCCTCGAGCGGAGCGTCGAGCACGCCGTCGGCGGGTTCGAGCGGACGCCAGTCGCCGTCGGCGTCGCGGACGTCGACCTCGTCGAGCGGACTCGACGCGTCGACCACGCGCACGACGACTGCCTCGTCGTCCGCTTCGAGGTCGTCGATGCGAGGAGCGGTGTTGTCGACGCGGATCGCCGCGCTCGTCTGCGAGCCCGACCGGCCGCGTCCGTCAGCGTGCACGAACTCGTCGGTGGCGGTGATCCGGGCCACGTAGATCCCGTCGACCACCGACCCCGAATCCCAGGCCAGGATCCGCTCGGGGTGATCGTCGACCACCTGGATCCAGTCGCCGTCGGGCAGGCGCCGGATGTCGACGTCGTAGCGCAGCGCGTCGTCGTTCGGATCGTCGGCGTCCCACACGATGGTGCGCACGCCGCGGACCCAGGTCACGTCCTCGGGTTCGGCGCGCCGGGGCGTGGCGCCGGCCGAGTACTCGACCTGCAGGCCGTTGTCGAAGCGCTGGACCACCGTCGAGGGTCCACCGCCCGGCCCCCCACGACCGACGTCGCCACCGGCCGGCAGCACGCGCAGGCGTTCGACCACCGGCGGCAGGTTGCGCTCGGCCCACGCCAGGTGCACCGCGCTGACCGTGGTCCCGTCGAGCTCCAGTTCGTACTGCAGATGCGTTCCGGGCGGCGACGGGATCGCCGCACCCAGGTCCTGCCATCCGCTCCAGTCCGACCACGAGTCGTCGGGGCTCGCGCGCAGGCCCGTGCGCGTGCGGAAGCGGACGCCACCTTCCCAACCCGACACCCATAGCCGACCGAAGCGCTCGGCGCGTGGGGTCTCGACGATCGGTCCCGTGAAGGTCCCCTGGCCGTCCCCACCCGGCGTCAGAGCGTAGACCACTCCGAGGTTTCCGGTGGCGACGTAGGTCGCGTCGCCGTCGGTGAGGATGTCGAGGGGATCGCCGCCGTCGAGCTCGGCCCACAGACCCATGCGGCCTTGCGGGTCGAAGCGGAGGATCCGGCCCGACTGCGCCTCGCCGGCGAGGAACGAGCCGTCGTCGGTGCGGGCCAGGCTGAGCAGGACCTCGTCGCCCTCCCAGAGCGTCTCGAAGGCACCGCTGCGCGGAACCCGCGCGATCCGGCTGCCGCGTTCGCTCTCTTCGCCTGCGACGTTCGTGCTCAACACGAACACGCCGCCCTCGCCATCGGACACCATCCCGGCGATCTCGTCCTGCGGTGCCTCGTAACGCAGCGCCGGAGTCGACGTGTCGTCGCCGTCGATGCGCAGCACCAGTCCCGGTCCCTGGGTGCCGATCCACAGGCCGTCGTCGTCGCGCAGCAGCGCGGTGAGGTTCGTGGCGGGGAAGCGGTGCAGGACCTCGCCGGCCTCCGAGCCCTCGCCGCCGCGGATCAGGCGTGCCCCCGGACCGGTCCCGGCCACCCACGAGCCGTCGACGCTGCCGCGCGCGAGCGACCACACCGACTGCTGGGGCAGGTCGAGTTCGATCGCGACCGAACCCTCGTCGTCGATGCGATAGACCACGCCGTCAGGACTGGTGCCCGCCAGGACGTCGTCGCCGTCGACCAGCAACGAGAGCAGTTCGAAGGCGATGGTATCGGCCAGTTCCACGAGTTCACCGTCGGCCGCCCGGCCCTCGGTGCGGTACAGGCGTCCGTCGTCGCCAGCGCCCACCACCAGCCGACCCTCGGCGTCGAGGGCCAGCGACCAGGCGTAGAGGCTCTCGGTCGCCATCGGCTCGATCGCAACGGGAGCCGGCACCAGGTGTCCGAGTGGATCCAGGGCCAGGCCGTCGAGGTCGCCCTCGAGGAACTGACGGACGTCGTGGCTGGCCGTCTTCGTGCTCCCGCGCGCGTCGGCGTCGAGAGGGAGTGCCGTCGCCAGGGCGATCGCGAGCAGGACCCGCAGGGCAGTGGACATGTCAGGGCTTCGCTTTCCGCCAGGGGCATCGGTTCGGCATCAACGGGACTCGCCACGCTGCTCGCCTTCGGGAGCCTCGGGGGCGGGCTCGGCCATCGGCGGACCGTGGACCACCAGATCGAGGGTGCTGCCACCCTGCACCACCAGACCCGCATCGACGGACGTGCGCGCGAGTGGAGTGACCACCGAGGCCTCGGCACCGCGTGCGACGTAGCTGCGACCGAGCGCCAGACGATGTGTGCCCGGCAGGTCCTCGCGTTCGACCCCACGCGTGATCATCGAGGTCGACGGGCCGTACAGCACGGCCACCACCTCGGTCGCCGGCCGCCGCAGGGCCAGGGCCTCTCGGATCTGACGCATGCCGAGATCCGCCCAGCGCGCCGGGCTGCGGGCGATCTCCTCGCCGAAGGCCCGCGCGCCGTCGTTCACGTGCAGACGGTAGGGACCGGGACCGAGCTTCTCGGGAACGTCGAGGGTCAGCGTGCGCCAGCGGCTGCCGCGTTCGCGCTCGATCAGTTCGACGCGGATCTCGATGGCTCCACCCGGCTCGATCCGGGGATCGTCGACCTGCACGCGGCCGATCGTCGCTCCGCGCGATCCCGGTTCGATGCGCACGTCGACGTGCATGGACTCCAGGCGCGGCGCACCGTCGCGCGCGCCCTGCAGCAGTTGCACCGGCAGGGCCACCTCGGAAACCAGCTGCTGCCCGGCCCCCGCGCCGAGCAGCGAGGCCTCCGAGCGGAGCTGCGTGGCATCGGCCAGGTCGGCCTCGATCGAGAGGTGCACCTCGTAGTTGGCGCCCAGCTCCCGGCGATCGGTGATCGCCGACTGCACCGCCCAGCCCAGCAACTGCGGCGTGAGTCCGCGCATGCGGGCGAGCTCGAAGCGGTAGTCCTGTCCGTCGCCCGCGGTCGCGCCGTCGATGCGCAGCGTCAGCGGGAGAGTGTCGGCGCGCTCGCCCAGACGGCCCGACACACCGGCCCGCCGGTCGAGCTGCAGGGCGCCGACCACCTGGGTGGGCACGGCCATCTTGAAGCTGATCTGGCGACTCGGCACCACGGTCACCACTTCGGCGCGGGCCATCGGCAGGCTCACCGGTCCGGCGCCGAGGAAGGGATGGCCGAAGGCGAGTACGGTGTCGCCGATGCGCTCGGTCACGGTTCCGGTGGCGAACAGACGCGCGTCGCCGTCGACCAGCAGGACCGACACGGCGTCGCCCGCTTCCAGCGTGCCGTCGGTGTCGAGGGTGACGTCACCGCCGCGCACGGCGGCCGCCTGCACCACGGGGGCACCCAGCGCGTCCTGCATGCTCTCGGTGAGCACCGGCGCGAACCCACTCGCGCTCCACACCAGACCGCTGCCACCGGGCTCGGGACGCGCATCGACCAGTTCCACGGTCTCGTCGACCCCGGCCTCGAGGTCGTCGGCCAGGCGACGCATCTCCTCGATCGGACGGATCCCGGCGATGGGCTCGCTGGCGAAGCCCCAGGTGCTGGCCACGGCGCCGATCAGCGTGCCGTCGACGTACACCGGGCTGCCGCTCATGCCCTGCAGCACCCCGGTCTTCTCGAGCCCGGCCCCGGACAGACGCGCGAGGATGGTGTTGCCGGCCGAACCCCAGCTCTCCATCACGCCCAGGATCTCGACCTCGAAGCGTTCGCGTTCGGTGCCCGAGAGAACGGTGATCCCGTAGCCGCGATCGCCACGGTCCACGGCGCCGGCGTCGCCCGCGGTCAGGACCGACGCGAAGAAGAGGACGAGGCCGAGCCGGATCCGCGCCGTCACTCGCCCGTCCCGGGGCTGCCGAGGGTGATCGACTCGATCCGCACGTCGCGGATCGGTCGATCCGTCGTCGGGTTCACGTCGAGGTCACCGAGCGCCTGGACCACGTCCATGCCCTCGACCACCTCACCGAAGATCGTGTAGCGGCCGTTGAGCCACGGCGTCGGCACCAACGTGATGAAGAACTGACTGTCGTTGGTGTTCTCGGTGGCACGATTCGCCATGGCCAGCACACCGGGACGATCGAAGCCCCGGGCGGGATCGATCTCGTTGCCGAACGAATCGCCCCAGATGCTGCGACCGCCATAGCCCGTGCCGTCGGGATCCCCGGTCTGGATCATGAAGTCCTCGACGACCCGGTGGAAGACCACGCCGTCGTAGTAGCCGTTGCGTGCGTGCGTCGTGAAGTTCTCGCAGGCCATCGGCGCCGAATCGGGGAACAGTCGGAGCGTGAAGTCTCCGAGATCGGTGTGCAGAACGGCGATCACGTCGTCTCGGGTCTCGCCGTCGGCGCCGACGGCCGCGGTCGGCGCGAGCCCCAGGCAGAGGATCACTGTGGCCAGCCACGCCCAGGGGCGCGTCGGGGTTCCGGGCCGGTCGTACCGGCAGGGATTCGGGGCCATGGTCACTCCGGGATCGGCTGTTTCGGGGACGGGTCCGGGCGCGGTTCGCCGTACCGGGCAAAGCTAGGGGACGGCCCGAGGCCGTGCAAGCGACCAACCTGGCCCCCGCCGTGTTGTTCGTGCGAACACGGGCGGCCGGCCGGGGTTCCCGCCGATCGGATCAGAAGAGCCCCGCGCGGACCATCAGCGTGACGTTCCGCCCCGGCTCGGGGAGGATCGAACGGATCCGGGACAGGTGATTGCGGTACTCGGCGTCGGTCAGGTTGTCCACCCGCAGCATCACCGACTGGAAGGTCCCCTCGCCCAGGCGGTTCCACTCGACCGAGGCACCGTAGGTGAGATAGCCCGACGTGGGCTCCTCGAACTCGGACACGCGGCCCTGTTCGCCGGCACCGCGTGCGTGGGCCGCCCAGGTCCATTCGCCGGTCCGGAGACGCGCCGACACCCGACCCGACAACGGAGGCATGCGCGGCAGCGGTTCGTCGAGATCCAGATCGGTGGCGCGGACGTAGCTCGTCTCGGCGCGCAGTTCCAGGCGACGCGTCGCCCGCCACGTGAGGCGCGCCTCGCCCCCGACCATCTGCGTGTCGCTGCCTCGATACTGCCAGCGCTCGAGGAATCCCTCCGACCCCGGCCCGAACTCGAGCTCGCCGGTGTCGACGGGATGGATGAACCCGTCGAAGCGATTGTAGAAGCCGGTGAGCGCTCCGCTCAGACGGCTGCCCCTCCAGTCGAAGCGCAACTCGACTCCGTTACCGGTCTCGCTGTCGAGATCGGCGTTGCCCACTTCGTAGCTGAAGGCCGCGAGGTGCGGCCCTTCGGAGAACAGTTCCTCGAGACCCGGCGCCCGGAAAGAACGCGTGAGTGTGAGCGTGGTCGTGGCGACCCGCCCGTGGTCGACCGCGGCGGCGATCGACGCCCCGGTCCCCGCGAAGGAGCGACCGCGGATCACGCCGGCCTTGTTCTCGTCGCGGCGACTGGGGTCGACGTCCCGGAACTCCCCGCGCACGCCCGCCGTCCAGCGCATCGGCCCCCATTCCACCTCGTTGTAGGCCGCCGCGGCGACCGTCCGCTCGATCGTGGGCGGCACGAAGCTCAGGCAGCCCTGCGCGAAGTCACGGTGCTGGAACTGCAGGGCGAGGATCGACCGCCCCCACGGGGCCGGCTTCAGGTGCGTGCGCTGCGTCCATTGGTGGTTCAACAGACCGAAGGACACACCGCACAGACCACTGCTCTCGATCTCGCGGTGGAAGTACCGCGAGTAGCCGCCGAAGAGTTCGACGCTTTCGACCGGACCATCGTCGAAGTGCCTGCCCGCGTGGAGCAGGTAGCGGCGCCGCTCGAGTTCGATGTCGACCCCGTTGGGATGACCGCCGAGGAATCCACCGGGGATTCCGTAGTCCGAGTCGTAGCGCCCGACCGCCACACCCACGTGCGCGTGCTCGTCGACCCAGCTGAGCCCGGCCGACCCGTTCCAGGCGTCGATCTGCGTGTTGCGCATGTCGCCGATCGGCGTGTGCACGTCGTCGCCCGTGCGTCCCATGGCGTCGACGGAGTACACGAGATCGCCGAGCGGACCGGTGACGCTCAACCGACCCGCCGAGCCCTCGTTGACCGTGTCGCCCATGTAGCGGATCGAGGCGCGAACGCGCTCGGGCCGCGACAGGGGGACCGCTTCGCGCCGGACGTTGATCACTCCACCGAGTACGCTCGATCCGTAGAGCAACGTCGCGGGACCGCGCAGCACCTCGATCCGCGAGGCGTTGAGAGGATCCACGACCAGGGCATGGTCGGGCGACGTGCCGCTCAGGTCTCCCGTCCCGATCTCGTCCTCCAGGATCAACACGCGGTTGCCCGAGAGACCGCGCACCACCGGCCGCGCCGGTGCCGGTCCCATCGACTCCTCGGACACACCGCCGTGGTCGGTGAGGACATCGGCCACCGTGGTGCCCATGCGTTCCCGGAGCTCCTGACCGGTGACGCGCACGGGGGTCTGGTCTGCGTACAGGTCGTCCTCGCGCTCGACCGTGGTCCCGGACACGTCGACGGTCTCGAGCGCGACCGCGCTCGCGCGCAACGAAACCTCCAGCGCCACGACGTCGTCGACCGAACGGACCAAGAAGGTCTCGCGATGCTCGCGGTAGCCGATGCGCGAGGCTCGCAGTGTGTGCTCGCCGTCGGGAACGTTCGTGAACACGAACGCCCCCGCCGGATCGCTGAGCACCGCGAACGGACCCTGTCCGGTGTCGATCTGCACGTCGACCCACGGCACCGGGGCGCCGCTCTCCGCGTCGAAGATCCGGCCCTGCACCGTGGCGGCGCGGGCCGGACCCGTCCCGAGAAGAACAGCGACGGCGCTCGCGATCAGGACGAGCCACGCCGATCGGCGGGCCCGTCCCGTCTCGACACCGTGCACCGCCGGCGAACGATCCGTGCGCAGGAAACGGATCATCGAGCGGACGTGGGAATCACCGTGACCGGCATCTCCAGCGAGGTGAAGTCGGCGTGGCCGGCGTGCATGACCATGAAGCGGACCGTGGTCTGACCCGCCTGCAGACCGCTCAGGTCCACGGCCCAGTGCTCGTCCCCGTGCTTCGTGATCTGGACGGTCGTGGGATCGTCGACCGCGGTGCCGAGTTCGAACTCCTCGACCTCGGAATGCTCGTCGTCGGCGTGTTCGTGGTCGTGGTCCTCGTCGTCGGCGTGCTCGTGGTCGTGGTCCTCGTCGTCGGCGTGCTCGTCACCGGCATGATCGTGGTCGTCGTCCTCGGGCCGCGCCCGGGTCGAATCGGCCTCGAGGAACCAGATCTGCACGCCCGTGAGCGTGGCTCCCTCGTCGACGATGATCTCGCCCGTGACGGTGCCCTCCCATTGGTGGGCGAGCACGGTTCCGTCCTCGGTTTCGATCACGATGCCGTCGAAGTCCATGTGGTCTTCTTCGTCGCCGGACGGAGCGGCGGGATTGTCGTCGTCGCAACCGGAGGTCCCGAGCGTGAAGGCGAACACGGCGACGAGCAGGAACGGGAAACGGAGCTTGCGAAGGTCGAACACGGAGGATTCCTCCCGGTATGGAGCAAACGGGTCGTGGCGTCCCGACCGACACGTCGGGGACGCAGGGACTGTGCGTGGTGTCCGCGGACACCGCGCGTTCAGCTGGATCGACGGGAACGGAAGTCGGCGATCAGCCGTTGCTCACCGGAGGCGCGCGCCCGAGGTCGTCGCGCAGGGGCGACCACGCCGCGTGGTGGACGTGCCGGTCGGGACCGGTCTGGGCGCAGGGGTCGGGGGCCGCGAACACGTCGGCACGTGCCGCGGACAACGATCCGAAGTGCGACAGGATGCGGCAGAAGCCGCATTCGTGGATCGGATCGGACGTGTCGGCCGTCGGCGCGACCGCGGTCTCGCCCGACCGCGCGTGCGCGGGGTACGGAAGATGACCGGAGTCGCAGTGGATCGCATGCGCCGTCGGCAACAGCGCGTACACCACGACCAGAACACTGGTCAGGGTGCCGAGAAGGCGCCGAACGTTGTCGGTCGCGGCGATGCGCATGGAGTCCTGGGGGCCGGGCGGCAGGATCCCTGTTTCGGAATCGCTGCAAATGAGAAGATAGCACCGAAGGCGCGCCATCTGCAACACGGGCGCCTGCAAACGTCCGGTCACGTCACAGCGGTCTCCTTCGGGAGGGCAGGTGCGAGGACGATCCGGAACGGATCTCCGCAAGGAACCGCAATGAGCTGTGCACAGCCTCACAACCGAACAGTGGTTCCGTCGTGAGCCTGACGCAGTGTTTCCCGGTTTCGAACGCGTGCCCGGCTTCCACCTGAACCGAATCGGGAGATCCCCCGTGGAGACCGGAGCGCGTGTCCGCTGAGGTTCGCGGACGTACCGACACGTCCCCGTTCCGAGCGACGCCCCATGCAACGTTCCCTGTCGATCTGGATCGTTCCTCCCCCCGATCTTCGCTGGCGTCTGGAGAGCTTCGTGGCTCGTCGGGGCGAAGGGCCCGCCTTCACACCTCACGTCACGCTGGTCGGTGATCTCCGCTCCGATCCGGCCGAGACCCTTGCCGCGGTGCATGGGGTCGCGAGCACCGTCCTGCCGCTGTCGATCCGCTTCGAGGGAATCGAGACGGGGACGTCGTTCTTCCGGTCGGTCTTCTTGCGGGTGCAACCCACCGCGGAACTCCTTCGGGCCCACCGCGCGTCGTGCGAAGCCCTGGGAGTCACGCCGAACCAGGACTTCGACCCCCACCTGAGTCTGGCGTACGGACACGTCTCGACTGCCGAGCTCGCCGTTCTGCAGAGACAGGTGCACCGACGAGAAATACCCGGATCGCGGTTCCGGGCCGATGCACTCACCGTAGCCCACGCCGCATCGACGGTACCGATCGCGAAATGGGTGGAGATCGAGACGATCGCTCCGGGGGGATCCTCGTGAGCACTGCCGTGGGAGGACGCCCATGACACTGTGGATCGTCTTCGCCGCGTACTTCGTGGCGCTGCTCGTGCTCGGCGAGGTCTTCGGTCGATTGAAGATCGAGTCGCTCGACGACTACCTCTTGTCGGGTCGCGAGCACGGCGTGGCAGTGACCTCGGCCTCGCTGATCGCGACCGTGATCGGCGCCGGCTCGACGCTCGGTTCGGCGGCGGTCGCCTACTACGTGGGCGTGTCGGCAGGCTGGTACCTCTTCAGTGCGGGACCGGGGCTGCTGCTGCTGGCCTACACGATCGCACCGCGGATGCGCGATCTCTCGGTGTACACCGTGCCGGGCTACGTGCAGCACCGCTACGGCCGGCGCGCGGGCCTGGTGTCCGCCGTGCTCGGCCTGCTCGCCATCGTCCTGTTCCTGTCGGCGCAGTTCTACGCCATGGGATCGCTGGTCGCCGAACTCACCGCTCTCGACCTGCGACCGGCGATCGGGCTGTCGGCGCTCGTGGTCATGACCTACACGCTGCGCGGAGGGAACTGGGCGGTGCACTGGTCCGACACCGTCCAGGTGGTGCTGATCGTGGCCGGCGTCGCGGTGACGGTCGGCTTCCTGTGGTCGCGCGTGGGTGGTGCGGGAGCCTTCGCCGACCCCCCATCGGCCGCGGGCTTCGAGGAGATCGGCCGCACGTGGTTCCACCCGATCTCGAAGAACCCCGTCGACGGCTTCGACCCCGTCGCGCTGGGCAACATGGTGACGGCGTGGGTGGTCATGTCGACCACCTGGCACTTCGCAATGCAGAGCACCGCCCAGCGCATCCTCTCGAGTCGCGACAGCGGAGTGGTGCGCCGTTCGTGCGTGATCGCCGCGATCGCGACCCTGCCCCTGGGCGTACTCTTCGCACTGACGGGCATGGGTGCGCGCATGCTGTTGCCCGACCTCCCGGCGCCGGGGACGATGGAGGTCCTCGAACAGGTGCGCGCGCTGCCGGCACTGGTGGCGGAACTGCTCGCGCCGGGCTGGGCCGGCCTCGTGATCGCCGCCCTGGTCGCCGTGCTCATGTCGACCTGCGACAGCGCACTGCTCGGTGCCACGACGCTCGTCTCGAAGGACCTCGGACCGCGCCTGCGCGGAGGCGGCGAGGAGACCGAACGCACGTCCACCGAGGAGGTCGAACACAGCCGCCGCTGGACGGGAGGGATCGGACTGCTCGGCCTGGCCGGGGCACTGGTCGCACCCGGCCTGGTGCAGACGCTCGAGGTCGTGGCGGGAATCTACACGGTGGCCCTGTTCGGTCCGCTGGTCGCCGGGCACGTGTGGAAGCGGGCGAGCGGAGCCGGAGCCCTCTCCTCGATGGCGGCCAGTGGGGTGACCGCCCTCGTCTGGCGGATCACGCCGCTCGAGAGCACGACGGGCGTGCACATGCTCAACGTGACCCTGCCGGTGGCGTTGATCGCCCTGGTCGTCGGCTCGTGGATCGTGCCGCGTCGCGACCCGGAGACCGCGGGCTGAACCCGCCGAACCCGACGACCGCGAAACGGAAGTGCCATGGACGACCGCGACACCCTGCGCTGCCTACCCGAAGACCTCGACCGGCACGGCGAGGCGCCGGCTCTCCTCGTCCCGCAGGGCGACGAGGTCCACGAGGTCTCCTACCGCCGACTCGCCGACGACACCCGCGACGTCGCCCGCACCGCCGTCGCGCTCGGCATCGAGCGCGGCGAACACGTGGCGCTGCTCGCCGGGGCCGGTCCGGCGTGGATCACGGTGTGCCTCGGCCTGCTGCGCGCCGGCGCCGTGCCGGTGCCGCTCGACACGCAGATCGAGGACGAGCCGCTCGAACGCGTTCTGCACGACGCGAACGTCGCCGTGGTCCTCGCCGACGAGGGTCAGCGGGAGCGGCTCGCCGAGATCGACGTCGAGGCCCGGGTCCTGCGGATCGACGACCGTTCGTCGTGGCCGCGTGCGCTCGAGGGTCGCGAGCCGAAGAGTGACGCCGATCTGCCCGAGGCACCGTCCGCCGACGACGTCGCGCTCCTGTTCTTCACCTCGGGAACCACGGGCCCGCCCAAGGGAGTCCCGCTGCGCCAGAGACACCTCCGCTTCCAGGTCGACGCGGTCGAGGACACCGACGTGCTCGTCGGCGACGATCGCCTGCTGCTACCGCTGCCGCTGCACCACGTCTATCCGCTCGTGATCGGCGTGCTCGTCCCGCTCTCGCTGGGTGCGTCGATCGTCCTGCCCGAGTCGTTGTCGGGCGCCGATTTCCTGCGCGCCGTCGAACGGACCGGGTCGACGATCATCATCGGCGTGCCGCGTCTGTACGCCGGTCTTCGGGAGAGCCTGGAGGCGCGGATCCGATCGGCTCCGTGGCCCGTGCGGCTCGGTCTGCGCGGCGTGATCGGCGCCACCACCCGGTTGCGCGCGACCACCGGTCTGAATGCCGGCCGCGCGCTGCTGAAGCCGCTGCGACGACGCCTCGGCGAGGAACTCCGCGTGCTGGCCTCGGGCGGCTCTCCCCTCGATCCCGATCTCGGTCGCTTCCTCCAGGGTCTCGGCTTCGACGTGACGATCGGCTACGGCCTCACCGAGACCGCGCCGCTGCTGACGATCAACCCTCCGGGCACGCGCCGGATGGCGTCGGTGGGCCCACCCCTGCCCGACGTCGACCTGCGCATCGACCCCGACGCCACCGAGCGCGAGGGCGACGTCGGCGAGATCCTGGCCCGTGGCCCCGGCGTGTTCTCGGGCTACCTGAACCTCGATGAGGAGACGCGGGAGTCGTTCACCGACGACGGCTGGTACCGCACCGGCGACCTCGGTCGGTTCGACGACGACGGCTATCTATACGTCCAGGGCCGCATGAGCACGATGATCGTGACCGCGTCGGGCGAGAACCTGCGGACCGAAGCGGTCGAGGAAGCCTACGCCGAGCACGACCTGATCGCGGAGATCGGCGTGCTGCAGGTCGACGCGGGACTCGCCGCGGTGGTGCGCCCCGAACCGTCCGAGGTGAACGACGCGTCGGAGTCCGTGGTCGAAGCCGTCGCGACGGCCCTGGACGAGGCATCGCGATCGATGCCCTCGTACCAGCGACTCGACACCCATCGCGTCACGTCGAAGCCGCTCGAGCGCACCCGCCTCGGCAAGATCCGGCGCCACAAGCTCCGCGAACGCTTCGAGGCCCTCGGCGAGGACGTCGACGAGGCGGCGCATCCGATCCCGGTCGAGGACATGTCGGCGCGCGATCGCGAGCTCCTGCGCGACGACACCACGCGAAGGGTGTGGGACCTGCTGGCCCGGCGTTTCCCCGACCAGCCGCTGGAGCCGGACAGCGACATCCGCATGCAGCTCGGCATCGACTCGCTCGGTTGGCTCGACCTGAGCATGGACATCGCCCGCGAGACCGGCGTCGAACTCCGCGAGGAGCAGATCGCCCGCATCGACACCGTGCGCGATCTGCTCGAGATCGCCGGCGAGAGCCATCGATCCGACGGAGACCCCGACGTCCCGCTCGACGAACCCGAGTCGGTGCTGACCGACGAACAGCAGCGCTGGTTGGAGCGACCGACGGCGGCGCGCCGCCGCGCCGCGCGCGTGGCGTGGGGCTCGAATCGACTGGCGATGCGTGCGGCGTTCCGAGTGCGCGCTTCCGGAACCGAAAACCTCGAGGGCTCCCCGCTCGTCTTCGCGCCCAACCACACGAGCTTCCTCGATCCGTTCGTGGTGGGCGCCACGTTGCCCACCGACGTGCTCGTCCGCACCCACTGGGGAGGCTGGACCGGCTACACGCTGCGCAACCGCGTGTTCCGTGCCGTGAGCCGACTCATCGGCGTGGTCCCGGTCGACCCCGAGCGGTCGATGATCTCGAGCCTCGCGTTCGGTGTGGCCGCCCTGCGCCGCGACCGCCACCTCGTGTGGTTCCCCGAGGGAGAACGCTCGCGCGACGGCGAGCTCGGCCGGCTCCGTCCGGGAATCGGCGCGCTGCTCGAGACGGTCGACGACGCGCGCGTCGTGCCGGTGGCGATCGACGGCGCGTTCGAGGCCTGGCCCCCACACCATCGCTGGCCGCGCCCGCGGCGGATCGCCGTGCGCTACGGCGAGCCGTTGTCGGCGGAGGAACTGGAACGGCGCGGCGAGGGGGACAGCCGCCGCGATCGGATCGTCGACGGGTTGGGGAAGGTGATGGCGGAGATGGTGAGGGGTTCGCGGGATCGGTGAGTGGTTCCGGGGATCGGTGAGTGCAACGACGAACGGCCAGCCCGTGGGCTGACCGTGATCGTGGAGCTTCGAGGCTCGTCGTCGATGTGCAGTCGGTTCGATGGTGCGCCCGGGAGGATTCGAACCCCCAACCTTCTGATCCGTAGTCAGACGCTCTATCCAATTGAGCTACGGGCGCGAACTGTCGGCGCGGAACATTAGTCGCGGTGAATGGTTTCGGCC
>Ga0102943_1000769_pt1 | contig 20923 bp, 18 predicted proteins | sample SalPonC_black_MG_FD_78174 | JGI IMG/M metagenome (GOLD analysis project Ga0102943, IMG submission 78174) | Salt pond soil microbial communities from South San Francisco under conditions of wetland restoration - Salt Pond MetaG... | ecosystem: Environmental > Aquatic > Marine > Intertidal zone >...
CGCCGGTGAACGCGCGGAAGCCCTCGAGCGCGAGCTGGCGTAGGGGGCTCACTTCCGCCGCGGAAGTCGTCGAGCGCGAAAAGGCTCCGGAGCCACAGCCCCGGAGCCTCGGTTGCGGATCCTGGTCGTCGAATCGGTCAGTCGTTGCTGCCGGGACCGTCGGACTCGGAGCCTCCGCTGCCCGAGCCGTCGCAGTCCCCGGATCCGCTTCCGTCTCCGTGCGGGCCGTCCCCGTCGCATTCGCCGTCACCGTCACCGGGGCCGTGCGGACCGTCACCGGGACCGTCGCCGGGGCCGTGCGGGCCGTCGCCATCGCCCGGCCCGTGCGGCCCGTCCCAACCCCGCCAACCGCGCGGGTCGTCGCCCATGCCCATGTTGCCGAGCACCGGACGCAGCACCAGCTCGCCGTCGCGCAGCTCGCAGCTGTTCACCGTCGACTGCACGTCGATCGTCAGGGTCAGACCGTTCACCACGCCATCCTCGACGCTGAAGCGCGACAGCACGCGCAGCACCTCGAATCGTTCGTTCGGCAACACCACGGGAACAGTCGTCGAGTCGACGGTGGTGGCCGAGGCCTCGACCAGGTGCAGGCCGACACCGCGGTAGTCGCCGGCGGGGATCTCGGACGTGCCGATCAGATCGACCAGGTTCGCCTCGAGGTCGAGGAGGTTGACGGTGACCGGACCGTCGAGCGTGAGTTCGACGTACTCGCCCGCGTCGTCCTCGCCGCGGTGGCCGAACTGCGGCGGAGCGAAGCCGCCGTGGAAGGGCACGCCCGGGCCGGGATACAGGATCAGCGAGTCGAAGGTCAGTTCGAGCGACAGCAGTTCCGGAACGTCGGTCTGGTCGCTGTCGGGCGTGTCGGTCGTGAACGCGGCCAGCGCGGGCTCGGCGACCACGGCGTCGGTGTCGTCGATGGCGGTCACACCCAGGGCCAGCGTGCCGGTCCGGGTGTCGTCGACGGCGGGACTGGTCGAGGTGTCGTCGCCGCAGGCTCCCAGGGTGAGAGCGAACAGAGCCAGGACGGCTGTGGTCATCAGGGTTCTCATCGAAGTCCTCGTGGATGTGGGTGGTCGGTGCGCGCGGTCGGGAGCTGAGACGACACGACCGGGCCATCGTTACGAGAAATCACGATCCCGGAGCGCCGAAGACGGCTCGGGTGACGCATCGGGGTCGCCGTCCTCCGCATACGAAGACGGCCGGCCCGCAATGTGTCGCGGGCCGGCCGTCGGGCATGGCGGCATTGTTGGTCGCGCACCCTAATTGCCGCCGCCTCCACCGTGACCGCCACCCGGGCCGTGATCGTCGCCGCCCGGGCCGCCGGGGCCATCCGGACCGCCGGGGCCACCGGGGCCGCCGGGACCACCAGGCCCGCCGGGACCCCCGCGGTGATCGCCGGGTCCGCCGATGATGTCGTCGACCGGGCTGTGGCCGCCGAGCCCGCCGTGCATCTCACCCGGGCCCATCCAGCCCTTCGCGATCATGTGGTCCATCATCGCGCCCATCGGCTCGAAGCGACGCATGCCTTCGTCCATGCGTCCGATCGTCTCGTCCAGGGGACGGCCGTGGGCGTGGGCGGTCATCACCATGTGGGCCATGCGGCGGATGTCGCCGGCGCGGTAGCGGTTCTGCAGGGCTTCGCCGGCCAGCCGCACGGCACGTTCGCGTTGGACGCCGACCTCCATGAGATCGGTCGCCGTCGCCGAGGCCGCGGCCAGGTCGACGGTGCTGCACGAGCCGTCGCGCAGGCGCTGGCGCGCCCGCTCGGTCAGCTGCTCGACGTCGCCCTCCTGCAGGCCGCGCCACATGTTGCGGGCCACGCTCTCGGTCAACCGGCGCTCGGTCCGTGGATCGGCCGCCTGCAGACCGGCCTCGCGGGCGCGGTGCAGGGCGCGGTCGGCGGTGCGGACGTGCTGCTCGAGTTGGTTCATCACGCGGTCGAGCACGGGCGCGGGGGCGTTCTTGCGTCGGCCCTCGCGCAGCTTGTCGACGAGCGGCTCCACCGGCAGACCCTCGCGGGCCATGGTGGCCACGCGTTGCTGGTGACGGATCTGTTCGCGCAGGGCCTCGCCCTCGGGGAAGAGGCTTTCGAGGGCTTCGCCGCTCAGGCCAGCCTGCTCGCATGCGCGAAGGTGCTCGCGGAGCTGTTCGCGCTCCTGGTCCTGCAGACCGGGCGCGTTCTCGATGCGCGCGCGGATGCGATCGCGCAGCGGTGTGTCGTCGGTCTGGGCGCTGGCTGCGGGCGCCAGGGCGGCAACGAGCAGGGCGACGCTCAGCGCGACGCTCAACCTGAAGCTCAGCCCGGTGCTCAGCACGGTGACGATCGTGGTGTGGAGGGGGCGTTGGGTCCTCATGGTCGTTCTCCTGCCGATCGGATGCCGTCGGGGGACGGCGCGGGATCTCGTTCCCTGAGACGACGTCGTCGCTCCGGGGTTACGAACCGTTCTCACCGGGCACCACCTCCAGCACGCCGTTGCGCCCGCCGAAGCCGTCGTCGACGGTGATCGCGGCCTCGGGCGGGGTGACCCACTCGCCGTCGACGACGTAGGAATACTCGTAGCGGCCGGGGTCGACGTCGAGCTCGACGGTCCACCAGCCGTCGGCGTCGCGGTGCATCGGATGGGCGGTCGGATCCCAGCCGTTGAAGTCGCCCGCCACGGCGACCGCCTGCGCCTCGGGAGCACGGAACCGCAATTCCACGGTGTCGCCGGGATCGTCGAGGCGGAACAGACCGTCGGCGTCGCCCTCGTCCGGCCAGTCGGGCAGCAGGCGATCGCGGCCGCCGAAGCTCCAGTCGCGGCTCACGGCCAGGGAGATGCGGTGGCTGGTCTCGGTGGTTCCGTTGGGCCACTCGTACTCGGCCAGGGCGGCGCGCAGTTCGATCGTCGCGGCGTCCAGACCGTTCCAGGCGATCCCGAGGCCGGCCTGACGGTAGCTGTCGCTGTCGCCGAGCTCGGTGCGCTCGGTGAAGTCGCGCAGCTGCAGGCTGCCGAAGGCAGTCAGGCGCCAGTTCGGCACGGGCTCGAGCGCGGCTCCGACCGACGCGAACAAAGCCTCCGAGTCGAAGTCGTCGTCGCGGGCGTCGGTGATCTGGATCCCGCCGCGGGCCTCGACGCGCAGCTCCTCGGTGAGTCGGAGTACGAAGTCGATGCCGCCGCTGACTCCGCCCTCGGCGTAGTCTTCGGTGGTTCCGTCTTCCAGCGCGATTTCGAGTTCCGGATAACGACGGCCGCGTCCGCCGGTCCACAGCTCGACGGCGCCGCGGTCGTGGACGAAGGACAGCCCGACCTCGCCACCGGCCCCGAAGCGACGCACCGTGGTGCGCTCGGAGTCGTCGTAGGCGTCCAGGCTGAGCGAGGTGCGCAGCAACCAGCGATCGGCGAGGGCGGCGCGGAAGTCGGCCCAGGCACTCTGCCCGTACAGCCGACGACCACCGCCCTGCAGGTAGCGTTGCCACGACAGCGCCGTACCCAGATCGAGGCGCTGGCGGGTCGAGGGCCAGTGTGTGGCGCGCAGGCTCGGCGAGATGTCGACGAAGCTGCCGCCCTCGACGGCCTCGCGCGTGACGCCGGGATCGATCACCAGGTCGCTCTCGTCGCCGCCGCCGACGCGCAGGCCGGGGGTCCATTCCCACGACGCGACGCCCGCCGTGGGCACGACGAGCGTCAGCAGGAATGCGAGGAGCGCGGTGGGTGTGGTGCGACGCGTGTGGACGTCACACCCCCACGTCGAGCACGGCATTCGTGCCTCCGAAGCCGTCGGGTCGCTCGCGAAGGGCGAGCGGATCGCTCACCCAGCGATCGCCGTTCTCCACGAACATGTACTCGTACTCGCCCGGCGGCAGGACGAGCGTGGTGGTCCACACGTCGCCGACGCGGCGCATCGGAGTGCTCGCGTCGTCCCAGGCGTTGAAGTCGCCGGCCACGTGCACCCGGTCGGGGTCCTGGTCTTCTTCGGGGACGTAGACCAGGCGCACGGTGTGGAGGTTGCGGGTGGAGGTGGCGACGGTGGTGGTGGCTTCGTCGGACGTCGTGGTGATCGTAGGGGTCGTGTCGTCCGACGTGATTCCGGATGTCGTGCCGAGCGTCGTGGTTCCGGAATCGGAGACGTCGGTGTCGCCGACCTGCATGCCGCCGACGAAGACCAGAGCCAGCACCGCGGCTGCTGCGAGCGGGCGCAGCCAAGCGGGAACCTCGCGGCGCTGGCTCCGTTCCGTGGCCGCGGCACGCACTTCCTCGCGATCGATGCGGTTCATGACCGCGTCGACGAAGGCCGGTGGGGTGGTGGAGGCGTTCGTTTCGGCCGCGGCCGCGAGCAACTCCTCGGTGCGACGGAGTTCCTCGGCCAGCTCGGGGTCGCGTTCGACCGCGTCGAGGAATTCGCGCGCCTCGTGGTCGTCGAGTTCGCCGTCGATGTAGCGTGCGAGCAGGGAGTTCACGACGTCTCCTCTCCACTGCGGAAGGGCCGCGGTCCGGGGCGCCGGTGCGTGTCGCCGCGCGGTGCCTCGTCGAAGACCTTCTCCTTGAGCATCTGCCGCGCGCGGTGCGCGCGGACCTTGAGCGATCCGACCGAGTCGCCGGTCACGCGGGCGATCTCGTCGTAGGGCAGATCGTGTTCGTGGTGCAGCACGAAGACCTCCCGGTACTTCGGCGGTAGTTCGTCGAGCGCGGCGGCCAGTCGGTCGGCCAGCTCGTGTTCGCCCACCGCGTCGCTCGGGTCGCTCCAGGTGGCGACCGACGGTGGGTCGGCAGTCTCCTCGCGCTGGTCGCGGAGGTCGTCGAGCGACACGACGTTGCCGTGCCGCTTCGTCCGCCTCAGACCGTCGCGGGCGAGATGCAGGGCGATCTGGACGATCCAGGTGCCGAACCGGGCGTCGCCACGAAAGCCGTCCAGGCCGCGGTAGGCCCGCAGGAAGGTGTCCTGCGCCAGGTCGTCGGCCTGGTCGACGTCGCCCGTCAACCGCAACAGGATCGAACGCACCCGTCCACCGTGGCGCTCCACCAGGGTGGCGAAGGCCTCACGGTCTCCGTCGCGCGCCCGCGCGACGAACACGGCGTCTGTTCCGGGTGGTTGCACGTTCTCTCCCGCTGGTGCTCCTGCACCGCGCCTCGTGGGTTGGGACGACGCGACCGAGGGCAGGTTACGGGATTTTTCGGGGTGGGGCATGGGGGGGCGGGGCGGGGGCGCATCGGGGGGCGGTGCATCGGGGGCTCGAGCGGCGCTTCCGCGGTGGAAGTGACCGGTGGGGTGACACCTGGGGAAGTTCCGCGCTGGAAGCGAGCTGCGCTTCCGCGGTGGAAGTGACCGCTCGAAGCACACCTGGAGGAAGATCCGAGAGCCGGGATCCGTGGCCCATCGGCAACAGGCCGGCCATGCCCGCCTCGCGAGGTCGACGGCCGGGGATCGGCGTTGCCCGCCCCTCCCCGGCCGAATCAATGCGCGCGGTGCTCGGGTGCTCCGATCAGTCGCGGCCGACGTCCTCGGTGACGCCGATCACGGGTTCGCGGGGAAGCTCGTCGGTGTCCGGTGCGTCGGGTGCCCGAAGTCGCAGGGCGAGAGCCTGGGCCCGCCGGGAGAAGTCGATGGACTCGCCAAGGATGCGCATCGCCTCCTGATCGGCGTGGAAGCCCTTCGAGTTCTCGCTGCTGATGTAGTCGAGGCGCCACATGGCCTTCCGCTGCAGTTCGAAGACCGGCGCGAGTTGCTCATCGGTCGCGCCGGCAACCTGCGCCTCGAGGATCGCATCGAGCATCTCGCTCATCGCGGTGCCGGCACGCTCGGTCATGGCGACCGTGCGCTTCTGGATGTTCTCCACCTTCTCCCGCAACTCCGACTCGTCGACGTTGTGGCACGTCTGACACGAAGCGGCGACGGACTCCATCGGGCTCTGGACGTTGTGACTGCTGATCTTCATGGCGCCTTCGCGCTGGTAGGGCATGTGGCAGTCGGCGCAGCCCACACCACTCCGCGCGTGAACGCCCTGACTCCAGAGCTCGAACTCGGGGTGCTGCACTTTGAACACCTTCGCACCGGTCTCACCGTGCACGTAGTCGTAGAAGGGTTCGCCGTCGGGGAAGCTCTTCTGTTCCCAGTGGGCTTCGGCCTGATCCATGGTCAGGCCCTGGGCCCAGGGGAACTCGAGGACGTCGTTGCTGGAGCAGTAGTACTCGACGTGACACTGGGCGCATGCGTAGGAGCGCATCTCCGCGCGGGTGGCGTCGACGTTGGGGTCGTAGGGCGCGCTCCGGCTGCCGCGACGCCAACGTTCGATGCTCGGCAGATGTGGGACCGGCGCCTCGCCTTCGGCCAGGGCCTGGATCCCGAGCACGAAACCCGGCCGCGTGACGCGCAGCGCCATGGTTTCGGGATCGTGGCAGTCGATGCAGGCCACGGGGTGAGCTTCGCCCTGCAGCGCTCCGTGCGGATCGACGGGTTCACCGGCCATCTCTCCCGTGAATCCGCCGACGGGGGGTTGCGGTACGACGGGTTCGTTCTCGTTCGGCGTTCCGTCGGGTGCGGCGAGCAACAGGGCGTAGACCTCGTCGTACGGCAGGCGGCTGACTTCCTCGAAGCCCCGGATGATCGCCGGCATGTTCAGGTCGGCAGCAAGGGCCTCCTCGTCGGCCGGGAGCCCCATGGCCTCGAGGCCCACCTTGCGGTACATGACGGTGTTCGAGGCGTGGCAGTGCAGACATGCGCCGGCCTGCGGCTTCTTGGTCACACGCTCGGTCACGCCCTGGTCGTAGAGCATGTACGCGTGTCCACGCGCCTCGCGGTAGTCGATGCTGAAGGCGTACCCGGCGTAGAGTCGCTTCAGCCACGGTTGTTCCTCGAGCTTGCTGGCGGGCATGGCACTGGATCCGCCGTAGAACTCGTCGCCCGCCGTGGCCTTCCACCCGTCGAACTGCTGGGGCCAGTTGCGTCCCCAGGGCTCGGGGTCGGTCGAGATCTCGCTCACCTCGGCGACACGCACGAAGCGCTGACGCTCGTCCTGTTTGTGCCCGACCATGGTGACGAGCACCCATGCCACTCCGAGCGTGGCGATCACGGTGGCGACGAAGGTCACCACGAGAAGGCGTTTGCTGGTCGTGGTCGACTTGGCGGGGGACACGTGTTCGTTCTCGCGATTCGTCATCGTTCGATTCCTCGGGGCGACGGTGGGGCCTCAGCGGTGGCCGACATCCTGGTGGCAGTGCATGCACGAGACGATGTCGCCCCCGTGTTCGGTGGGGAGCAGGACGTTCGCCAGGTCGCTGTGGCAATGCAGGCACGCCTGCTCGGTCACGCGCCGGTTCCGATCCTTGATGCGGATCGGTTCGTGGAAGTCGTTGGTCGTGAACGCCAGCGAGTGGAAGAAGCCGTTGTCGGCCTTGGTGGCCCACTTGCCGACGGGATCGTGCGGTAGGTGGCAGTCGTTGCACGCGGCGACGTGCGCGTGGCCCGACTTGATCCACGAGTCGTACTGCTCCTGCATGACGTGGCAGTTGGTGCAGGCCTGCGGGTCGTTGCTCAGGTAGGCCGCACCGTTGCCGTAGCCGAAGGTGAAGGTGCCGAGCCCGCCCAGCACCCCGGCGGCCACGGTCACGGCGACGGCGAGAGCGGTGATCCCGCGCCGTCGACCGGCAGTTCCGTCGTTGGGTTCGTCGTGTCGAATGGCGGGCCTCGCGCGCTCGGCAGGGGGTCACGGGGGATTGGAAGTTAGCGCGCGATGGTCGGTCGTAGCCGTAGCGATTCCGTGATGGGATCCGTGCGCATTGAGCATAAGATGTTGCACAGTCACAAGATATATTCATATAATGTTATCCGAATAAAGTTGCTGCAGGAGGGCGGATGCTCACCGATTCGGCGGTCCATGCTGTCCGGGCGATGATCGCGCTGGGATCCCTGCCGGCGTCGGGATTCCGCGGCGCGGGCGCGCTGGCGCAGCACACGGCGACCCGGCCGCCCCTGTCACGTGCATCACGCCTGGAGCCCGATCCGTGACCAGTACCTCGACCAAGCCCCCGCAACCCGAGGCATCCGTCATGAGCGAACTCATCAACAACAGCCAGGAACGCGTCGACACGCTGGCCGGCATCATCCGTCGCCTGCACGCGGGAACGGATCCCGAGAGCGTGAAGCAGGAACTCGCAGAGGTCGTGCAGGCCACGACCAGCGACGAGATCGTGGCCATGGAGCAGCAGCTCATGGACCAGGGCATGTCCGTCGACGAGGTCAAGAGCATGTGCGACCTGCACTCGCAGGTCCTCGGCGACCTACTCGACGAGCCCACCGGCTCCGACGTTCCCGCCGGGCACCCCCTGCACACCTTCGGCCGCGAGAACGTGGCGATCGCCGGTCTCGTGGGCCGGATCCGTGGACTGTTGTCGACGCTCACCCCGGACAACGTCGACACGACCCTCGACGTGTGGCGTCCGCTGCACGAGCAGCTGATGGATGTCGAGAAGCACTACTCGCGCAAGGAGAACATCCTCTTCCCGTACCTCGAACGGCACGGCGTGACCGGTCCCTCGCAGGTCATGTGGGGCAAGGACGACGACATCCGCGTGCTGTTGAAGTCGCTGCGCGAGGCGCTGACGGTGCAGGATGCGTCCTTCGAGGACTGGAGAGTGGTGATCGACCAGGTCGCGAATCCCCTGCTCGACCAGATCGAGGAGATGATCCGCAAGGAAGAGCGGATCCTCTTTCCCATGGCGAGAGAGAAGCTGAGCGACGAGGAGTGGGCACAGATCCACCACGCCGCCGTGCCCTTCGGTACCTGCCTGGTCGAAGCCGGAACCGAGTATCGACCCGAGCCGGCCGAGGCGCCGGATCCGATGACCGCCGACGCTGACCGTCGCATCCCGATCGGAGTGGGGAGCGTGCTTCCGGCACACCTGGAGGGAATCATCAAGGTGCTGCCGGTGGACCTGACCTACGTCGACGCCGACGATCGTGTCGCCTTCTTCTCGGAAGGACCCGACCGCGTCTTCGAGCGCACCCAGGCGATCATCGGCCGCAAGGTGCAGAACTGCCATCCGCCGCACAGCGTGTCGATCGTCGACCAGATCCTCCGCGATTTCCGCAGCGGAACCCAGGACGTCGCGGAGTTCTGGATCCAGCTGGGGCCACGCTTCATCCACATCCGGTACTTCGCCGTGCGCGACGACACCGGAGAGTACCTGGGCACGCTCGAGGTGACCCAGGACGCCACGCGGGTCCGCCAGCTCGAAGGTCAGCGGAGGCTCCTGCAGTACGAGGAGCAGGCGTGAGACCACCGATCACCCCGCAGACCCGCGTCGGCGCGATCCTCGCCGCTTATCCGGAACTCGAGAAGGCTCTGCTCGAGTTCTCGCCCCACTTCGAGAAGCTGAAGAACCCGATCCTGCGCAAGACCGTGGCCCGCGTGGCGACCCTCGAGACAGCGGCCGCGACGGCGGGCGTGAACGTCGCCGATCTGGTGGCCCACCTCCGGCGTGCGGCGGGTGTGGACGGTGTGTCTGTGGACGATGGGGCGTCCGTGGCAGGCGGTGCGCCCGTGGCGGACGGTGCGCCCGTGGTGGACGGTGCGCCCGTGGCGGATGGCGCGCCCGTGGCGGGCGATGCGCCTATGGCGTCCGGTGCGTCGGATGCGCCTTCCGAGCGACCGACGGAGGAACGGCCCACGTGGGTCGACGAGGCCGACGTCGCCCACACCCTCGATGCCGACGCGATGCTCGCACGGAACGAGCACCCGCTGGGCTTCGTCCAATCGACCGTCCCTCGCCTCGCCGCGTACCAGGCCGTTCACGTCCGCAGTTCGTTCCGCCCCGAACCCCTGATCGAGCTCATGCAGTCGAAGGGCTGTCGGGTCCACGTCGAGCACGACGCGAGCGACGACACCTGGTCGACGTGGATGGCCCCGCCCTCGACGGGCTGAGATGACGCCGGTGGCGCAAGTGGAAGTGCGTGTGGACACGCGCTTCCGCGGTGGAAGTCGAGATCCCGGAAGTCTTCCATCCACACTTCCGCGGCGGAAGCGGCCGATCACGTGACAGTTGGGGAAGTTCCACCCCGGAAGCGGATCCGCTCTCCCGCCTGGCCGGCCCCCTGGCAAGCCACCCCCGCCGCCTCCTACGACGCCGACTCCGCAGCTCGAGCACCAGGCGCAGGCCTTCGTCCACGGAGCGGACGATGCGCTTCGGGAGGCGGGCGACGCGTGTGGACAGGTGTCGGCGGTCGAGGGTGAGGACCTGGGACACGTTGGCCACGGAGTCGCGGGGCAGTCGGCGGTCGCGGCATTGGAGCCGCACGTTTCCAGGCGCCTCGGCCAACCGCAGGTCGGACGTGATCGCAACGACGATGACAGTGGCGATGTGGCTCCGGTCGAAGGCGTCGCCCTGGACGACGAGGACGCGACGCCGGAACCCGGGTTCGGAACCTCGAGGATCGCCGAGTTCTGCCCACCAGATCTCCCCGCGCCGGATCACCAGTCTTCCGGCGCGATGGAACCTCGCTGCAGCGCGTCGAGGCCCGGGTCGAGATCGCGGTTGGATTCGTCGGTTTCGTACACGCGATCGAAACGGACGCGGTGGCCGCCTCCCTCTCTCATCTCACGGACACGACACCCCCAGCGCCGACGCGAACACACCGACGTCGGCCAGGTCGATCCGCGCGTCGCCGGTGAGGTCGGCGCGGAACGACACGCCGAGGTCGAACTCGGTGGCGAACACACCGACGTCGGCCAGATCCACACTGCGGTCGCCGTCGAGGTCGGGTGACGCCACCGACAGCGGCAGCGGATACCGATCCATGGGATTGCCGGCGACGTACACGAGCATGACACCGTTGGCGTGGCCACCGCCGGCGAGGGCACCGGAGATGGTGGTGCGGCCCTCGTCATCGGTGGGTCCGTCGGCGATGGTCCCGCCGGGGCAGAACGCGAAGGTCTCGGCTCCGTGGTCGTCGAGGAAGACGTCCTGGGCGGGATACCCCACGAAGGGGTCGCCGGTCTCGCAGTCGACGAGCCGGACCTCGACCGTCGCACCGATCGACGCGAGCGTGGGTCCGCTGTCGTCGGGCAGCACGAGCAGCCAGCCGCCGTCGGACGAAGCCGAACTGGTGTCCTGGAGCGTGCAGGGAAGCGTCGCCGCAGCGGGCACGGCGAAGCCGAGACCGAAACCGAAAGCGAGACCGAAACCGAAGAGCACGAAGAACGAAGTGGAGCGTCGAGCGATCGTGTTCATGGGCGCAGGAACTTCGTCGGGGGAACGATGCGCGACGCGACCAGACCGCGCCGTCGAACCATGGGACGCGACGAAGACAGAGGAATCACGATCCACGACCATCGACCTCGTCCGCGAGCGCGAAGATCTCCTCGACCGCCACCCCGAACACCCGCGCCAGCCGCAGCGCGAGCACGGTCGACGGCACGAACACCCCGCGCTCGATCGTGTTGATGGTCTTGCGCGACACGCCGACGCGGGTGGCGAGTTCGGCCTGCGTCCAGTCGTGCTCGGCGCGCAGGACCTTCAGTCGATTGCGCAGTTCGGGGTGCGGCACGGCTCAGTCCCGGTCGAGGGCGAGGAAGAACAGGAGCGGGGTGTCGACCGCCACGAGCAACAGGGTCAGCAGCACCGCCTGGTCGGGCAGGGTGACGAAGGGCGCCACGGCGACCCCCAGGCCGATGATCACGACGAGCACGAACCACGTCCGGAACACCGCCTCGCGCCGGATCGCCATGACGCGCTCGTCGTTCAGGAAGCCGCGTAGCTCGGGCCGGTTCTTCACTCGCTGTTGGAAGCGGTGGAAGCGCCACATGAAGCCCATCCAGACGAATCCACCCACCATGGCGGCGATGGCGAGTCCCGCCGTCACCGCGTGGGGCACGGATTCCTCCGACACCGACATCAGGATCTGCGGCAGCAGCATGAGGATCGACGCGATCACCAGGGCCAACAGCATATGGCGCCGGGCGCGGTCGAGATCCTCGAGCTCGGAAGGTGTCGCGTCGGACGGGTGATCGGACATGGCGGGGCTCCTCGTCGGCGACGCCGTCGTCCGCGACGCCGTGAGCGGCCACGTCCCGGACGCACCGTCTAGTAACTTATAAGTTACATAATGGAACTCGCACTTCTCTGGCGCAAGCCCGAAATCCCTGAGCGCTCCGAGGCCCCCAGGAAATTCCTCAGCGCTCCAAGACGACCAGGAACTCCCTCAACGCTCCAACGCCCCCAGATCGACCCCCTCGCCCTGCGGACGCGGGGTTCCCACGAGGTCCACATCGGGCGCCCGGTCCGCGCTCCCCGCGTCGACCGCCGGGCCGGCGGCGCGCGGGCGGAAGTCGCCGGCGGCGGGGTCGACGAAAATGGCCGTGAGGTCGGTCGTCTCGAGGTTGTGGTCGGCGGCGACGCCGCTGCCGGCCGAGATGCTGCCGGCAATGTTGTTGCGGATCAGACAGTCCGCGCTCGGCCGGCCGTCCTTGTGGTCGCTGATGCGGATCCACGGGGGACCGGGCGACGTGTCGTTCAGGTCGACCACGGTGTTGTTGACCACGCGGCAACCGTCGGCACCCATCAGGGTGATGCCGTGCCAGTGATCGGTGACCACCAGGTTGTTCTCGATCACCCAGTCCACGTAGAAGCCGTCGAAGCAGCCGATGCCCTGCAGCGTACCGCGATGGGGCTGGTCGGGATCGGTGTAGCCGATGATGGTGTTGCGACGCAGCACGATGCGCTCGCGTGGCGGTGCGCCGTTCACGCTGAACGACTGGAAGCCGTCGTCGTGGTTGTCGTCGACGTCGTAGCAGTTCCGCACGAGGTTGTCCTCGAAGATCATGTCGTTGCCGATCCCGCGCAGACCGTCGCCGGCGAAGTTGGTGACCTCGCAGTTCTCCACCCACACGAAGTCGCCGCCCATGAGAAGTCCGTGGTCGACGTTGGTCGCCACCACGCGGTGCAGCGACACGTACGAGCCACCTGCGGACACGGCCGTCGCCGCCCGCCGGTTCCAGTCGTCGGCGGTCCACGTGGTGATGTCGGGCGTGCTCTGCACCGCGACGTCGCGCACGCTCACGTAACGGCTCGGCCCGCGCCAACCGTGGCTCTCGATGTGCAGGAGCGTCCCGCCGGCGTCGTCGCTCTTCTCGCCGCGGATGGTCAGGCCGGTGATCACGCACCGCTCGACGCCCTCGAGTTCGAGTCGTTCGAGTACCGGGGTGTGCCCGGGCGCGGCCTCGACGAACAGGAAGTCGGGATTGTGCGCGTCGGACAGCTTCGCGCGTCCGTGGTCGCCGTCGTACAGGAGCAGGCGATCGCCGGGCGCGACCGGAGCGTCGGGGTTGGCGAGTTCGAGCGCGGCGCCCTCCTCGTAGGGATGCACCTCCGGTTCGTAGCGCTGGACGAGTCCGGCCTCGAAGACGGCGGCCAGCCCGGGCCATGGCTCCTGGGCGGTTCCCGGATTGTCGAGTGAACCGCGCACGGGATCGAGGTGGAAGGTCTGCCCGGAGAACGAGATCGTGTCCTCCCAGGCGGTCCAGTCGGTCGACGGCGTGCCCGGGTGTTGCGGTCCGGTAGGGTCATCGGATCCGGAGCAGCCGGCGACGAGCGCGAGCGCGATGCAGATGGCCACACGAAGCGGGCGACGACGGGTCACGACGGGACCTCCTGGGGTATCCACGTGCTCCGGGGATCGGCGGTGCGTGGAGCGTGGTCATCGGCTGCAAGGGGCAGGCCGGTGCGAACCGGTCCGGCAACCCGATCCACTGGCCGTCCGGCCACACGGTCCTCGCCGAGACCGGCGCGGAGTTCGTGCCGTCCGGTCCCGCCCGCGCCGATCAGTGGACACCACGCTCTCCGCGTGTAGACTCCCCATCCGCATCCTGGGCGATCCAACCTGGAACAACACGGTCACGTAGCCTCCCATCCGACACGGCGGCCGGGTCGGCCCGCCGCGGTCAGGAGTCGGTCCTCATGACATGGCGTCTGCAATCCTGGTGTCTCGCAATCGTTTCGGGTCTCTCGCTGATCGCTTCACCGGCGTCGGGCGACACGGTCGCCGACCGCTGGACCCTCGGGCTCCACGTGGGAACCTGGAAGCAGGTCGGCGGCGATGCCGACTACAGCAACTTCGGACCCGCCACCGGACTGCGCTTCGGCTACGGCTTGAGCGATCACCTGAGTGTGGACCTGGGCTTCGCCGCGGGGTGGACGCGTCCCGGTGTCGGGAGGATCGACGAGGAAGCGGGAATCACGTTCTCCAGTGAGACCGATCTCTACACCCGGATCTGGCAGCCGAGCCTCACCCTGCGCTATCGCTTCGTCCCCGACGGTCGCTGGCGGCCATGGGCTTCGGTGGGACTGGGCGCCACCCGCTGGGACGTGCTCGACCAGAGCGGCGACGATCCCGGCCTGTGGCCGACCGGCCCGGCCAGCCGTGTGCGCGACGAGGACGGCGCCGCAGCCGACGGCTTCCGCGTGGAGTTCACGTCGACGTTCGGTCTGGGTACCGAGATCGCCGTGAACGATCACTGGTCCTTCGACCTGGGCGTGCGCTTCCACTACTGGTTCGGCAACGATCGCGACAGCGTCGGCCTGAGCACGCTGAATCCGAGCGGCGGTGTCGACGTGAACTTCGGTCCGATCGAGGCCCTGGCCGGCGTCAACTACACCTTCGGCACCGCCGACCGCGACGGCGATGGCATTCCCGATTCGATCGACGTCGATCCCGACCGCCCTGAGGATCGCGACGGCTACGAGGACGCCGACGGCGCGCCCGATCTCGACAACGACGGCGACGGCATTCCCGACGACCGGGACGGCGCGCCGAACGATCCCGAGGACTTCGACGGCTTCCAGGACACCGATGGCGTCCCCGACACCGACAACGACGGCGACGGCATTGCCGACGTCGACGACGGTGCCCCGAACGATGCCGAGGACTTCGACGGCTTCCAGGACGCCGACGGCGTGCCCGACCCCGACAACGACGGCGACGGGGTGCTCGACGCCTCGGACCTGTGCCCCGGCACTCCCGCCAACGTCCGGGTCGACGCGCGCGGCTGTCCGGTGGTCGAGGAGATCCGTGAAGACCTGGTGCTCGAGGGCGTGGAGTTCGCCCCGTCGAGCGCCGAACTCACCCCGGCATCGCGCTCGACGCTGCTGCGCGTGGCCGAGAGTCTGCGCGCATGGCCCGAGGTGCGGATCGAGATCGGTGGCCACACCGACAGCGTTGGTTCGGCCAGCTTCAACCGCGAACTGTCGCGGCAGCGCGCCGAGAGTGTCCGGCAGTTCCTGATCGGCGAAGGGGTCGACCCCGACCGCATGGTTGCGGCCGGTTACGGCGAAGGGCGGCCGATCCGCTCGAACGCCACGGTCGAGGGCCGCGCGGCGAATCGGCGCGTGGAGGTGAGGAGGATCGAGTAGGCGGGCGTCGTCGGTCGGTGCCCGGAGGCCTGGCGTTTCGTCGCTCCACGCAGAAGTGTTGCGGGCGGGAGCGCCGGCGGTGTACGCTTTTCTCTTCGGTCCGCACGCCTTTACACACGTCATTGTATCCACCGACGACTCGTCCCCGAACCGAGGGTCTCCGAGCCATGCCTTCCCAGGTCGATTTCTACAAGGGCCACATGGGTGGCAATCGTATCCTGTTGCTCGACGGCGAGCAGATGGATCGAAAGCATCTGCTGTCGCAGGCCCTTCGCGCGCTCGACGAGGTCTGTCTCGCCGGTCACCAGGCCGCCGTGCTCTACAAGCCGGAGCGCGGTGGGACCGTGCGGGCCCGGATCGCATCGGTCTGCGGCCGGGACTTCATCGGGGCGTGCGGCGGCTTCACGCAGGTCATCGGCCGCGCTCTCGTCGAGACCCCTCTCGGTGAGATCTTCCCGCCCGAGAAACGCGACGGTCAGCTGCACATCACGGTCGAATTCGACAGTCTGGACGTCGACGTCACCGTGAACCTGACCGACGGCAAGTTCGACCACGTGGCGACCGACTTCACGGCCTTCGCGCGGAACCTCCTGCTTCGCGGCTTCGAGAGGGTGAACCTCGGGAACCTCCACGCCTGGCGCGCCGGGCACTTCCTCGTCATGAACGCGCAGCAGGTCCAGGAGAAACATCCGGACGTCAATTTCGAAACCATGGACGGCGCCACGACGCAGCTGATCACTCTGTTGCAGTACCGGTTCCTGGGTGCCACGGCCCTCACGTCGTGGGATTTCTCGCTCTACGACTTCGAGACCGACGGACACGGCGATGCACGCGTGGTCTTCCCGCACAACGTACGCATCGGATTCATCGAACCGTCCTGTGGAACCGGGAGTATCGCTCTCGCGCTGACCCTTCTCGCCAACGGAGACCATCGCCAGGTCGGAACGAGGGAAGAAGACACCCATACCTTCGCGTTCCAGACGGGGGGCAAGCCGGTCATGGGTGGGCCGGATCTGACCACGGTGCGGATCGAGCACCCGCAGGACGACGAGATCGGTCCCGTCACCTTCTCCAACACCAATGTCGAGCTGCTCGCGAGCGGCCGCGTGAGCCTCTGAGGGAGGCAGGATGCCCGGACCCTTCGGCGCCGTGACGCGAGGCGACCGCGCCTTCTCGTCTCCCGAACCGTTTCCTCCCACCGAGCACTTCCGGACGACGGCCCGTATGCTCGTGGACGAGCCGGACCATCAGCTCGGTCTGGTCGAACGAACGCACTCGCCGACGGGCACGAGTGTCCATGTGGCCTCTGGCGGCCGGTTGGTGGTCCTGCAGGGCCACTGCTACGATCCCGTCTCGCGCGAACAGTACGACGCGGCCACGTTGCTCGCGGCTCTCGACCGATCCGGAGACCAGGTCTGGAGCGACGCCGAGGGGGCCTTCCTCTTCGTGGTCCTCGACCCCGTCGGCCGCGAACTCCGGATCACCAACGACCGCCTCGGGATCCTCCCGCTCTACTGGCACGCGAGTGAGGGCCGGTTCTGCTTCGCGCCGGCCCTGCGGTACTTGCCCTTCGGTCTGCCGCAGAACCCGTACGATCCGGTTTCGGTGATCCACTTGCTGGCCATCGGCAAGTACCCGGGACCGCACACGCCCCTTCGAGACGTGTCGCTGCTGCAGCCGGCCATGCACGTGACGATCGATCTGGACGATCCGAAGCCTCGTTTCGAACACTACTGGGAGCTCGAGTATCGGGCCGACGAATCGGCGAAGCCGAAGGATCTCGCCCACGATCTGGCGGACGCCATCGAACAGTCGATGGATCTGATGACCGCGCCGTCGGCGGGTCGCGGCGGGTTGTTCCTCAGCGGTGGTTGGGACAGTCGCTCGGTCCTCGGCGCCTGGCTGGCCTGTGGCCGGAAGCCGGCCCGTGCGATCACCAACGGCATGAGCGACGACATCAAAGGCGCGGACACCTGGCTGGCGCGCAAGATGGCCCACGATCTCGGGATTCCCTACTACTTCTCACGTCGTGAACCGAGAGCCGGGTCGGAACTCTGGCGCGAGGGACTCTGGCTGAGTGAGATCGCCTCGGAGAACAGTCCCGGCGTGTTCGGGATCCATCGCCTGCCCGAAGACCAGTTCGACGGTCTGGACTACATGGTGAAGGGCGACGTGACCTGGGGCACCGGCGAGCTGACGAGCACGGAAGAAGGGGTCGTCGACCGGAACTTCCCCTGGCCACTGGGCGACAACGTCCTCTCATGTCTCGCACCTGATCTGCGCGGCGAAGCGACGGTGCTGTACCGCGATGCGATCGAGGCCACGTTGGCCCGGTGCCGGAACGATCACCCTGCCGACCGCCAGCAGTGGCTGTGGCAGATGAGCGGAATCTTCCGCTACATCTTCTCGCACGGATACTACGACGAAGAGTACATCGAGGTCCGGCGACCGCTGTTGACGCGACTCGTGCTGGACCAGTGGACACGGGTCCCCTGGCGCCTCCGCGTGCAGAAGAGTCTGTTCCTGGAGACGATCGCGAAGCGGTATCCGAGCTTGTTCTCCTACGGTCGGAACCACGCGTCCCACCTCGCCAACTACTACGCGCACATGTCCCACCGCGTCCGGTCCACGACGGAAGAGCTCGAGGACCCGCACGGGCACGTGTCCGAGGTCCTCGATCTCGACCGCATCCGGGATCTCCTCACGTCGTTCGACCCGTCGAGCAGCCCTCCCCGGAGTCGATTCTCGACCAAGCAGCGGCTCCGCAACTGGCTGCACGATCGTCACGCCTGGCGATACCATCGGACGAAGTTCTACGAGCCCGAGATGCGGTCGTTGACGACCTCCGACCACTCGCTCGCGTTCCGTGCCCACCTGCTCGCTCGCTGGCGCTCCGTGTCGAGACCCTGAGATCGGGCCGCGCCGTGCGTGTCTGCCCGTCACCGCGGAGCAGTTCACGCATTCGAAGTCCCCCGCCGGTGCCGGAACTCCTCGAACCAGCAGTAGAGGATGGGCACCACGTACCAGGTCACCGCGGCGACGACCATGCCGCCGAACGCGGGGATCGCCATCGGCACCATGATGTCGGAGCCGCGCCCGGTACTCGTGAGCACCGGCAGCAGGGCCAGCACGGTGGTCGCGCTGGTCATGACCGCGGCACGGATCCGCAGGCGGCCGCCGTCGACCACCGCCGCACGGATCGCCGGAATCGAGTCGGGCCGGTTCTCCTGCAGGGTCTGCCGGATGCGCGTGGCCATGATCACGCCGTCGTCGGTCGCGATCCCGAACAGCGCCAGGAATCCGACCCACACGGCCACGCTCAGGTTGAAGGTGCGGACCTGGAACAACTCGCGCAGGTCGACACCGAGCAGAGACATGTCGAGGAACCAAGGCTGTCCGTACAGCCAGAGCATGAGGAAGCCGCCACTCCAGGCCACGAACACGCCGCTGAAGATCATGGCCGCGGTCGAGACCCGCCGGAACTGCAGGTAGATCAAGAGGAAGATCACCAGCAGCGACAGGGGCAGGACCACACGCAGGCGCTTCGCCGCGCGGACCTGGTTCTCGTAGGACCCGGCGAACTCGAAGCTCACACCGGCGGGGACTTCGAGGTCGCCCGCGGCGATCGCGGCGTCGAGCGTGTCACGTGCGTCCTCGACGACGGTCACCTCGGCGAAGCCGGGCTTCTTGTCGAACAACACGTAGGCCACCAGGAAGGTGTCTTCGCTCTTGATCATCTGCGGGCCGCGGCGGTACTCGATCCTGGAGAGTTCCCGGAGCGGGACCTGCGCACCGTCGGGAGTGGGTACGAGGATGTCGCCGAGGGTGTCGGGGGCGTCGCGCAGTTCCCGCTGGTAGCGCACCCGCACCGGATAGCGCTCACGGCCCTCGACGGTCATGGTCAGCGGCTTGCCGCCGATGGCGACCTCGATCACCTCCTGCACGTCGGCGATCCGGATCCCGTAGCGTGCGATCCGTTCGCGATCGATCTCGATCTCGAGGTAGGGCTTGCCGACCACGCGGTCGGCGAAGACCGCCGCGGGCTGGACCGAGGGCACGGTCTTCAACCGCGCCTCGAGGTCCAGGGCGAAGTCCTCGATCGTCTCGAGGTCGGGACCGAAGACCTTCACCCCCATCGGGGCGCGGAAGCCCGATTGCAGCATGACGATCCGCGTCTCGATCGGCTGCAGCTTCGGCGCGCTGGTCAGGCCGGGCATGGCGGCGGCAGCGACGATCTCGTCCCAGATGTCCTGGGGACTGCGGATCTCGTCGCGCCACTGGCGCACGACCTCGCCGTCGTCGTTCGTGGTGAACTCGTTCTCGTACTCGATCACGGTCTCGATCATGGAGATCGGCGCGGGATCGAGCGGGCTCTCCACACGTCCGATCTTGCCCACGGCGCTCTTCACCTCGGGCACGCTCAGGATCCGGCGGTCGAGCTCCTTCAGGATCTCCGTGGCCTCGCCGATCGAGGCGTGCGGCATGGTGGTGGGCATGTACAGGAAGGCGCCCTCGTCGAGCGTGGGCATGAATTCGCTACCCAGGCCGGGGAAGGCGTGGGCCAGGGTCACCGCGGGTCCGGTGCGTTGCACCGGCTCGGGGATCCAGCCGAAGACACGGTCGAAGCCGAGCCAGATCGTCGCCCCGAGCACGACCAGCGCCAACGCCGGCAGCAGGGCGACGATCTTGTGGTCGAGCGACCAGGCGAGCGCGGGCGGGAAGACGACCCGTGCGAGCCCGAACGCGCCGAGGGCGACGGCGGTGACCAGCACGATGAACACCGCGTTGGCGATCCAGCCGCTGGCCGGACCGACGGGCGACCAGGCGTCGGCCAGAACACCCAGGACCACGGCCACGACCACCACGTGCGGAAGGTAGGGGATCCACCGGCGCCAGCCGGAGGCGGTGGGGCGCGGACGGCGCCGTCGCAGGACCAGGTGCGACACGGCGGGCACCAGGGTCAACGCCAAGGCGATCGACGCGATCAGCGCGAAGGTCTTGGTCCAGGCCAAGGGCTCGAAGAGCTTGCCCTCGGCCGCTTCCATGGTGAACACGGGCAGGAAACTGACGACGGTGGTGGCCACGGCCGTGAGCACCGCGCCGCCGACCTCGCTGGCGGCGCGGTGCACCACCTGCAGGCGGGGTTCGTCGGGATCGGCCTCGTCGAGCGCGCGCAGTACGTTCTCGACCAGCACGATGCCGATGTCGACGATCGTGCCGATGGCGATGGCGATCCCCGACAGGGCGACGATGTTCGCGTCGACCCCGAACTGCTTCATGGCGAAGAAGGTGATCAGCACCGCCAGCGGCAGCATGGAACTGATGATCAGACTGCCGCGCAAGCGTCCCACCATGAGTACCACGACGATGATCGTGATCAGGATCTGTTGGCCGATCGCCGAGTTCAGCGTGCCCAGGGTCTCCTGGATCAGCCCCGAACGGTCGTAGAACGGCACGATCGTCACCTGACTCTCGGTGCCGTCGGGCAGGATCTTGGTCGGCAGTCCGCTGGCGATCGAGGCGATCCGTTCCTTCACGCGCTC
>Ga0102943_1000770_pt1 | contig 20920 bp, 19 predicted proteins | sample SalPonC_black_MG_FD_78174 | JGI IMG/M metagenome (GOLD analysis project Ga0102943, IMG submission 78174) | Salt pond soil microbial communities from South San Francisco under conditions of wetland restoration - Salt Pond MetaG... | ecosystem: Environmental > Aquatic > Marine > Intertidal zone >...
AACCCTCAAAATAAATGCGTTTTTGTCGTCTACCCAGCGATAGAGCGCAGCGCGCATACTTGTGTGGTTGTGTAGTTGACCGGTGTCAGTGAACGATTCCGACCGCACGTGAGTGATTCGGGCAAAACACATCCGTAGACTGGCAGGTGCGGGAAAGTGTACAGGCTAAGATGCAGCTTCTGATCTAACGTCTTCTGCGAAAATACAAATATCCAGCCAAAGGTCAGGATGAAGCGGTTGCAAGAGTTCTGGAACAGGCAGAATCTTTGGCGGATTCATGGAGTTCTTAAATTAAATCAGTTTGGCAAAATCTCGAAATATTCCCGGGCATCGTCCCTGGTGACGATTCCGGGATAGTGGCCCTTCGACCGGCTCAGGGCATTCGACGCTTTTAATTCCACATTATTAAACATTCGAGGATGAAACCAACCTGTCCATCTTTTCGCTAAAATGGCGTTCCCAGCAAGACTCAAAGATCTATGTTTAACAATGTAGAATTAAAGTCATTTTGTTGGGGGTAATGTCATTAAACTGTTCCGGCCTGCCATGAACAAGCGAAGCTTTGCGGAGCGCGTTGAATGGTGGAGCGAGAGGGATGGGTGCGCCATCTCCAGCTGGCCCGGGAGGCACACTGCCAGCAGTGCTGGCCAGCTTCCGTCGAACACCCCGGTTCCGGGGGTTCAACCTATAAAAATGAGTTAAAGCGAGCGCAGCGGACCTAACAGAGAGGGATCGAGGAAATCGATAATCGACTTGAGTTCGTCGATGCGGTTTTCCAGGGGGGTGCCCGTCAGGACAAATGCATAGCGACTGTTCAACCGCTTCACCGCTTGAGCGGTTTTGCTCGACCAGTTTTTTATGCGCTGAGCCTCGTCGAGAACGATAATATCGGGCTTTAAGTAAGTGTTGATCGTCAGGCTGTCGCGCAGGATTTGCTCGTAATTGCAAATGGTAAAAAACGGTTGCTCGGGTTGGCTGTACAGCGCATTGCGAGTTCCCTGGCTGCCGAATACCAGTTGTAAGGGCAGCCTGGTGAATTTTTTGATTTGTTCTTCCCATTCCGTCTTCAGCGAAGCCGGTGCGACCACCAACACCCGACGGGCTTTGCCCAGATGATGCAGCAGCGCACAGGCAGCCATGCCTTGAATGGTTTTTCCCAGGCCCATTTCGTCCGCCAGTAAGGCTCGCTCTTTACAATACAAGGTGCAGCATCCCTTCGCGTTGATAGGGAAAGAGTGGGCTTAAGGTAACGTGTTCGGGATAACGCCCGTCGATCACGCCGGTTTCATAGTCGCGTCGATTGGCGATTTTTTCTCGAGCGCGTCGCACGGTTTTAAGCCAAAAGCCTACCTCCTGCGAAATGCGCAGCTACTTTGAACGGGACTGCGACAGGGCGTTGCACAGTGCAAAGGGGTCCAGCTCTGTATTCTGTAAACCATTTTGATCAAAAAAAGTGCGCAAGGAACGCGGTAGTTTGCTGAGGTTACGCTCAACTTTTAGGCGGCCTGTATCGGGGGCGGGGACGATGTCGGCCCATTGTGACGATGCGGCTGTGGCTTGGCGGTATTGTTTAAGGTGTCTTTTTTTGTAAATACAACAAAACACCTTCAATGTGCTTGCAAGTGCCAAGGCAATTGATCCGAAAATCCGTGCAGGTGCAGCTGTAGGCACCGGTTTTGAGGTCCCTTATTTCGACTGTATAATGGACACCGCTGGCAGACTTTACGGCAAAATTGGCATAGATAGGGTGCTCTGGCTTTTGATGTTTGATCTGATAGGTTTCTTCCTCAGCTCTAAGTTTGCGTTTGAGCAATTCCTGTTGATCCGTGGTGCGCCAATCTGTTCTGGCGGGTAAGTTTGGAGTTGTTTTCTTGTTGGCAGATCGTTGTTTCATCGTCTGTTAGTTACTTATTGAGCGGAAAGGTTAACTGGATGTGCAGATGCGGAGGGCGAATCCTCCAAATATTTCAGTGCAGCCTTGCACATAAGCGTGCCGGCGATGGGCAGGATCGCATCTGCAAAATTATAGTTTGACGTGTGTAATCCGGAGCTGTTTTCGCCGTTGCCGACGAAGAAGAAGCACCCTGGCACGCGCTGCAGATAGAACGAGAAATCTTCTGCTGCCAGATGAGGAGCTGCAATTTCGACTAGATTGTCGGCACCGAGGGTGTCACGGATGACGTCGCACACAATAGCTGTTTCGTCTGCAGTGTTGAGGGTGCAGGGATAACCGTCACTGATATGGACGTCGGCTTTTGCGCGGTGAGCACTACAGATACCAGCGACCATTGACCGTAGGTGGTGGATCACCGCGCGTTTAGTTGTAGGGGACGTTGCGCGCAGGGTGCCATTGAGCGTGACGGAGTTGGGGATGATATTGAAACTGCGGGGGCCGCTATCCATGTGCGTCACAGACACCACAACCGGTTCGGTCGGGCTGGTAAATCGACTGGCGATGGTTTGCAAGGCCGCAATGACCTGGGCACTGATAACAATTGGGTCGACGGTGGTATGCGGATACGCTGCATGCCCGCCCTTACCCATGATTTTGAGCGTAAAACTACTCATCGAAGCAAGTAGACAGCCAACCCGAGAGCCTGCCTGACCGATTGCAATGCCTGGCATATTGTGGTAGCCAAAAATGGCGTCGACGCCTTCCAGCACACCGTCTTCTATCATGCGCAAAGCGCCTGCGAGACCCTCTTCAGCGGGTTGGAAAATGCATTTAATTTTTCCTTTAAACGCAGTGCGCCTATCTTTGAGAACATGGATCACGCCCATTAACGTCGCGCAGTGGCCATCGTGGCCACACGCATGCATGATGCCTGGATTTTTTGAGGCGTAAGGGAGTTGAGTTTCTTCAGTAATCGGCAGGGCGTCCATGTCGGCACGCAGGGCGACGGTCTTTCCAGGTTTGCCGGAGTCGAGCGTCACGGTAAGGCCTGTCTGGCCCACGTTGGTTGTCACTTCCAGACCCCATTTATGTAGTTGTTCAGTGAGGTGGGCTGCAGTGTCATTTTCCTGAAACGCCAATTCTGGGTGGGCGTGTAAGTGTTGCCGTATCCCAATTAAAGTTGGCATGAGGTCTGTAAAGGCACGTTCCATTACGGAAAATTTAGACAGGTCAAATGAGAGCATAAGATAAGTTATTTCCTTACCCCTGTAAATGCTAACCTGTTTTTGCACTGACGCTGCTTGCAAATTTGAAATTTCAGCTTTGCCGGTTAGATGTCCGTTTCAATATTATGCTTGGCTCTCTATCACGCCAACGCTAACGTTAATCTAGCCTGAATTTCTCACCACTCATCGAGCATAATCGCCCATGACCGAAAATAACAGCACGCAACTTGCCATCCGAATTTGCAGGGTGTTTTGCCCAGCTGCATCCTCATGGCTGCGTTTGGCACTGCTATTTTCCAGACCTGAGCCAATTCTGCTTCGATTCTTTTGAGAAATCCGGGTTAGAGTTCACACACACAAACGTAGCTTTCCAAGATTTATTTTATGGCTGAAACTCCAAGGCATCCATTTTTACAGGGACTGAGCAAACACAGAGGTGCACCTCCAACTATTATGGTTATTTTTGGAGCATCCGGCGATTTAACTTCGAGAAAATTGTTACCTGCAATTTATAACCTTGGGGTCGACAATTTATTGCCTTCGAGCTTTTGGTTGATTGGTTATGGTCGGAGTTCGATCGAGGACAGTAAGTTTCGAGAGATGTCTAAGGAAGATATCGAAGCGCATTCGCGCCGTTCGCTGATAGCGGAAACCTGGGAACGTATCAGCGAGAATACATTTTATCATGCGGGTGCTTATGACGATTTGGAAGCCTTTAGATCCCTTGCCAAGAAATGTGCTGAAATCGAAAAGCAGTTGGGCCGCGACGTGCAGTACATGTTTTACATTTCGACTCCGCCCACGGTGTTTCGTGCCATTCTGGAAAATCTAGGTGCTTGCGGGTTAGCGCGTCATCACGAGGGAACGGAACTGGCTTCCAAGGTCATCATCGAGAAACCGTTTGGTCGAGATTTGCAAACTGCGGTGGAATTGAATCGGGTGATCACGGACCAATTTGCGGAAAACCAGGTTTATCGCATTGACCATTACCTGGGGAAAGAAACCGTGCAGGATTTATTGGTGTTGCGGTTTGCCAATGCGATCTTTGAACCGATCTGGAACCGCAATTACGTCGATTGTGTGCAGATAACCGTAGCGGAAAGTTTGGGCGTCGGATCGCGTGGGGGGTATTATGACCACAGTGGTGCGACGCGGGATATGATTCAAAATCATACCATGCAATTGCTCAGCCTCGTCTCTATGGAGGCACCGGTATCGCTGGCAGCCGAAGCCATCCGCAACGAAAAAGTAAAGTTGTTGAAGGCGATTCAACCGGTCGATTTATCCCCGGACGGCAGCGACGTCGTTCGTGGGCAATACGCGTCTGGATTGATTGCGGGCGAAAAAGTGCCGGGTTACTTGGACGAAAAAGACATCCCCCCGCAATCGTCCACAGAGACATATGCAGCACTGCGCTTGTCGATTAATAATTGGCGCTGGCAAGGGGTGCCTTTCTATTTGCGCTCAGGTAAACGGCTGGCGCGTCGCGTGTCTGAGATAGCGATTCAGTTTAAACGTCCTCCCGGTATTTTGTTTTCGGATACGACTCGATTTGATTTAGCCCAAAATACGTTGGTCATTCAAATCCAGCCAGACGAGGGTACGACCTTGTTGATGAATTCAAAAATCCCGGGTTTGGAAACCCGGACGCAGCCGGTGAAGATGCACTTCCGGTATGCGACCACTTTTGGCTCCAATACACCTGAAGCGTATGAGCGGTTGATATTGGATGCGATGGTTGGTGACAGTACGCTGTTTATCCGCGGGGATGAAACCGAAACGTCGTGGAAGTTGTACACGCCCATTCTCGATTTTTGGGATGCTTGTGGCAGAAAAGGCTTGGCGAATTATGTAGCTGGTTCGTGGGGCCCGTTAGAGGCAGATCGACTGCTGTGGGAACGTAAACACGAATGGCGTCGACCGGGACCGTAGCACGATGAGTAAAGAGCAATCTATATTTGATGCGCTTCCGGGCGAACAAATGCCCGTATCTGAGGTGATGAATACGTTGTCCAATATGTGGCAGGTGTCTTACCAGGAAAGCCAAGACGCACCCTCCGGTTTCAGAGCTTCGCAAATGAACCTGGTGATTCATTTCGGCATGCAGGCTACGGCAGAGGAGGCTCTCAGGATCTTCGATACAGCCATCGAATTCGCCCAGCGGTATCCTTGCCGCATCATCGTTCTGTGTCCACAAGGGCGCGAATTCAGCGATGCACTGCTTGAGGCGAAGCTTTTTTCGCAATGTTACATTGGTGAAACGATGCGCGACATGTGCTGTTGCGAAGCGCTGATGTTGGGGTATCCGACTCGTGTAGCTGGCTTCCTGGACAACCAGGTGTCGATTTGGCTGGAGAGTGATCTTCCTACCTACCACTGGTTTTTTCGAGTGCCCGCCCAGCGAATCGAGGAGATCCACCTTGAGTTTGTCGGACGTTGTCGGCGTGCGATTTACGATTCTACCATTGAGGGGGATGCGTATGCTGCGATTCCCTGGGAACAGCCTCAGGCAATTCGCGATTTGGCGTTTGCGCGGTTGTTGCCCCTGCGCCAGTCCCTCGGGCAGTTTTTTAGTTCGTTTCAACCTGCAAGTTTAGTGACTGGGTTGGAAGAAGTCTCTGTCCATCACAGTGATTGCCGCTCAGGGGAAGCTGATAATCTGGCTAAATGGCTAGAACGGTGCCTGGCCGATTGTGCACAACAGGCAGGGGTGGATTTTAAAGCGAAATTCAGGGTTGTCCGCGGGTGTGCGAAATCTTCCAACTGTTTGGAGTCCACATGGACGTTTGCGCAACAACAAAAGCAGTTTGCCTGGGTCTTTTGTGCAGCATCCCAATCCTCGGTGATCCATGCTGATTTTGGCGACGGTAAGATTGAGGTGCCATTGCAGGTGCACTTTTTAAGCGATGAAAAAGCTTTAGCAGAAGCTTTATTTTTTGCTTAGCTATCAAGTTGAGCAATCAGAAGGTGTTGTGCATGTCTGCCCGATTTAACGCAACGCAGCATCGCTATAGTTGATGCCTTGCTTCAGGGGGAACACCGGTCGTTTAAGCCTCTTCGAAGCAATGCGTTCGAATTGTAAACCGAAGTGATAATCTTTGCCCAGCATGTTTAAAAAATCTGCTCGAGAAACCACCAGACAGCGAGTATCGGTAACGGATACAACATCGTTGCTCCTCACACTGTTTTCGAGAAGGCCGACTTCTCCGAAACAATCGCCACTGCGCAGCCGTTTCACGGCTTTACCGTTTTTCTGAAACTCAATGATGCCTTCGTAGACGATGTAGAAAAACTTGTTTGAAATACCTTTGGTTAAAATATATTCACCCGCTTTATATTCGCTGAAGTTGGCCATGTAGGCAAAGTCAGCCATAGTTTTTGCAGTCCACTCTTTGCACAGATCAATTCGATACAGAAAGTATTGTTTTTCCGCAATGTGACTCAAGCGTTGGCGACTGACTCGTTTTAAGATGAGCTGTTTGAAGTCATCTGTTTTCATGACCAGGCACCAAGTGGGCGTCAGGGTTCGGATCGATCGGGTACTGGGGGTGCCCAAAATAGCAGCTCTTTCAGCAAAAATTTCTCCTGCGCCCAGCTCTGCAATGCGGACGGGACGGCCGCTTTTTAACGCCATCATCATTTCAACCCGACCGCTGGCAATGATGTGCAATTCCGTGTCCACCTCTCCTTCGCGCAGCACAAATTTTTTCTTTTCAAAGTATCGCAGTTCGAGGTGTTCGGCGACTTCAGATAGTTCGTCTTCACTCAAATCCTGAAACAGCAGGCAGTCTTTGAGAAAATAAACAACTTCTTCAAGTGTCAGGTCGGGGTTATCGACCGAGTCGATGTACAAATCCGCTTTTTTCTTACGGAGAGGGACAGACGTCTTGGTAATGCTTTTAAACCACTGAATGCAGATATAAATTCCGCACAATAATAAGATGGTGAGGATGAAAACGAAGAAGTTCCAATGATACCCCCGTTCAACATAGGTTTTTATATAAGCCGTGAGGGGAATATTAAAAAGCCTCAGGAAAAAATAACCAAACGCTGAGGCCCATGCCACCGTATACAGACTCGAGATAAAAATAAACTTTTTATCCGTTGTCTTAAACCGCTTGGCCCAGCGTTCTTTCCAGGACATCGCCTCAGCGAAATAGGATTGTTTGTCGGTATCGATGGTTTTTCGTCTGAACAAGCTTTCCAACAGTAACCATCCGGAACTGTTGCGGTGCGGTTGAGTGGCCTGGAATATTCCCAAAACTAAGATGAACATAATCTGCGGCTCAACAAAGGCGATGATACCTGAGAAAAGAAAAATCGGAGCCAGCTGCACCAATGCAATGGAGGCTTCGCGGTGCCTGCCGCTCATGCATGCATCCGAAATATCCACATAGAAGTGAGGAAACAAGTTTTTCCAATTGAAACAAACATCGTAAACTTCGTGATTGAAGCCGCGGAGCAAACATGCTGAGAGAAAATACCCCAGACTGATCGCGCCACAGATAGCAAGGTAACCCGCGATGATGAGCGCAAAGGGGTACCATGTAGTCACACTATTGGTAAAGGGTAATCTCAGGTCACTGAAATAGAGACTGGTTAGCCCGAAAATGATAGAAAGAATGGCAAATCGTTTGCCCATTTTCAGATGCAGCTTTAAATTCCATTCTGACGCTTCCGCGCGGGTGCTGGTCGGTTGGATTTTCTCTGATTCGAGAATGCCTTTTTCTAAACATTGGAGGATGAGCTCATACAGTTCTCGCAAAGGCGGGCATTTACGGTCTTCGATTAGCGTGGGAACCAGCCTGGCGACACGCAATGGCTTGCGAAAGCGCTTTAAAATCAATAATTGCTCCGACGAGACCAGCATGTATTTTTTGGAAGGAACATGCTTCAACATGATCAACCCTTTTTCGACTTTTCCTTCCTCCAGGTCGTGTGAGAGGGTGAACTCTAAATCACTGAGGGTGTATTCTTGATTTAAAATTGCGGATGGTTGCAACATGATGGGTGTCATCTTAGGGCACATTAGACGCCTCCCTGTTGGCAGGATAATGATTATGGTCGGGAGCGGGCTAAATGTGGAGCGGCCAAAACGGTAACATTTTTAAATTTTCACAAGTACCTATTAGGGATGAATGTTAAAATGAATCTCCATGTTTGCAATTGAAAAAAACGTTGTTTGCAAAATTTGAGTGCAGTGTGCGTGTTCTGAAGCGGGCGTTCATACAAAAAAACCCCGTTTGCAGACGAGGCTTTTTGCATTAAATCCTGAAAGCAAAATGACTTATTCTTCTGGTTTGGTCTTTTTTAGACCTACGACACGGTCACCTTCTCCCCACTCGCCCCGTTTTCTGAGCAAATCAACTCTTTCAAAGCGCTTGAGGACGCTGCGTTTTTTTAGAGCAGATGCTCCACCTTTTTTGAAACTTGGATGTTGAGACATGGTATACACTTCCTTTGAAAATTGCTGAAAAGGGTGAGTAAAGGCCTTGCTATTGAAAAATCAACCCCAAAATTGGTCAGTCAAAACGTTCGGGTGCAACCGACTGGGCCCATTTAAAATAATCTGCAGATGCGCAGTCGACTTGGATGGCAACCCATTCGGGAACTTCGTAAGGGTGGTTTTGATGCAGCCAGTCAAGAATGGCTTTACCATTGTTCGCAAGATACTTAACACTTAACTGATATTCCTGTGCAATCTCTGTCTTTCCCTCCCACTGATAGTGGGACATGATCGGGCCACTGACTTGGACACATGCTGCGAGCTTTGATTCAACCAGGCGATCGGCCAACCATTTGGCAGTGGGTTCATCGGACGCGGTGGTCCATCCAATCATGAGTTTGCTCATAGGTGTGAATGTATAGATTAAGCCGCTGAGAAAAACCATCTTTGATTTTAAAAAATTCTTGCTTAATTCCGAGATCACCCCAATTTTCTGTCTTTTTCCGTAACGGACGTCTACCTGTTTAGATAATTTAATACAATCGGAGGTTTCAATTGAGAGACGAATATTTGAAAGAAGCACACAAGATCATTACAGATCCGAATATTTTGGTGAATGTGGTTTCCCGGCGCACCAAGCAGCTCAAACAAGGGATGAAACCATTGGTTGAGTCTCTGGAAAAGCTCGAGCCTGAAGATGTTGCATTGCGCGAAATCATCGAAGGAAAAATTGATTACGAATTGTACGACCCTGCAGGTCGTTAGTTTTTTCGCGCGATTTCTTTTGACTAAGGCTGGATGTTTGCGGATCCGGCCTTTGTTGTGTTAGGGGACTGATTCATGGCAGGCAAAAAAAAGAACAAGGCAGACAAGCCCAGAGAGTTCCGGAACGCTAAGATTTTCCACAATTATATAGTAGGTGAAAAATTCGAGGCTGGAATCAAGCTGTTGGGAACTGAAATCAAGGCGGTTCGTGCGGGTAAGGTGCAGTTGAATGATGCCTTTGTGCGTATCGATAAAGATATACCGGTCCTCTATCATGCGCACATTGCCGAATATGCATTTGGGAACTTAAATAATCACAAGCCCACGCGCCCACGACTGCTCTTATTGAAAAAGAAACAAATCACGAAATTACGCCAAGCTATGGAGACCGGTGGGCAAGCGTTGGTCCCGGTTCGTATGTATTTTAAGGGAGGGTTGCTCAAGGTCGAAATCGCTTTGTGCCGTGGCAAAAAACTGTATGATAAGCGCGAAGATTTAAAAAAGAAGGCGCAGATGCGTGAAGCCGACCGGATGATGAGTGACCGGCGTCGGTGACAGCCCCTATTATTCGCCATACCTCAGCGCAATTGACGCAGCGCTTCGTAACAGGCAATGCCCACGCTGGTCGCTAGATTGAGGGAACGCGTGGAGTGATTGGGGTGCGGAATTTTAATCCGAAATGCATCGCTCACATATTGGTGGACAAAAGGAGGGGCGCCGTGACCTTCGTTGCCGAATAACAGGCCATCTCCATCTTGATAGGCAGCATCCCAGTAACACTGAGTGGCTTGAGTGGTGAGTAGCCACAATCGTTGTGGCCGCTGTGGAGAAGCGATAAAAGCTTCCCAGTTGACGTGCTGGCAAACATCCAGTTCTTGCCAGTAATCCATGCCGCTGCGGCGAATCGCCTTCTCCGTGATGGAAAACCCGAGGGGATGAATCAAGTGCAGCCGACAGTTGGTAACGGCGCACAGTCGCCCAATGTTGCCGGTGTTTTGTGGGATCTCTGGACGGTATAAAATGATGTGCAGCATGCTCGGAGCCTCATTTTTCGAATTTAGTCACCTCTCATAAACCTGAGTGAGATATCAGCCATGATCGACTTGTCATTTGGTCTTCCTGGCATTTTGTGACGAACCATTACTCAACAGATCCATATAGTTAAAGGCATGCACGTCAAACAGACCTCGATCACTCATTTTTAAGTCGGGAATAACGAGGAGCGCCATGAACGACAATGTCATGAAAGGGGAGGTGAGCGCGCAACCGTTATCCTGTACCATTCTGGTAAGTGCTTTGAATTCGGTGGCAACTTGCCATGCATCGCGCTCACTCATCAGGCCGGCAATCGGCAGAGGCAGTACCAGGGTGGTATCATCGTTAACCGCACATAAGCCCCCTTGTGCAGCAATGACTGCGTTGACCGCTGCGCAGAGAAATACGTCGTGAGTGCCAACGGCCACGATATTATGAGAATCGTGCGCAACGCTGGATGCCATGGCACCTCGGCGCAAACCAAAGTTTGTTACCAATCCAATTGCAGGAGGTGCAAACGTGTAGCGATTCACCACAGCGATTTTGAGGATATTATTCGCAGTGTCCGATTCGAAGTTGGTCAATGTCTCCGCAAATGTGTGCTGCTCTTTATGAGTGAATAACTGTCCGTCAAGTGCGCTGATGACATGCGCCCGGCTACCCGCTGCGACGCTTAGGCGAAATGCGTCAACGGTTTGGGGTTGGGTCGAGAAGCGATTAATCGGTGTCACCGTAATGCTCGGTAGTTGGGGCTGTTGTCGGGTGGCGACGAGTTGGCCGTCGATCCAGGTGCGCTGAGCCTCAAAGGTTTTTAGATCGTTCCATTCGACGATATCCGCCGGGTCGCCAGGTTGGAGCAAGCCGACCTCCAGTCCGTAATGGCGCACTGGGTTAAGGGTTGCGAGCTGGATCGCAGTCAGCGGATCAATGCCCTTGTCGACGAGACGCCGTAAGAGTGCATTGATGTGGCCGATGACCAGATCATCCGGGTGTTTGTCGTCGCTGCACAAAAAAACGGCGTCGGGGGAGGCGTGAATGATGGGCCAGAGGGCCTCAAAGTTTTTAGCAGCTGAACCCTCCCGAATGGCCACTTTCATCCCGAGCTGGATGCGTTGTTGCGCTTCGAGTAATGTTGTGCACTCATGGTCGGTTTCAATGCCTGCGCGGACATACTGTTCAAGTGGCTCATCGAGCAGGCCAGGCGAGTGACCATCAATGCGTTTACCAAGCGCTTGTGCTACCTGAATGATAGCCATCATCTTTGGTTCGCGTGCGACCACTGCTGGGAAGTTCATCACTTCAGCGAGGTATTTTATTTCCGGTTTAGACAATAAGTATTGTATGTCTTCAGGGCCGAATTGGGCACCTGCAGTTTCGAAAGGCGTTGCCGGAACGCAGGAGGGTGCTCCAAAATAAAATTTAAACGGGCTGCGATGACCATTTTCGATCATCCATTCGATTCCCTCTATGCCGAGCACGTTGGCGATTTCATGTGGATCGCTGACGGTTGCAACGGTACCGTGTTGGGTTGCTGCACGCGCGAATTCACTCGGTGCAAGCATGGAGCTTTCGATGTGCACATGGGCGTCGACCAGGCCCGGTGAGTAGGTGGTTGGGTAGGTCACTCCAGGTGTGGGTGTGATTGTGGCAATCTTGCCCGCTTCTACCGAGAGTGTGCCGGGAAATACGGTTTGGCCAACAACGTCGACAATGTTCCCCGAGAGCGTAAATGAATCAGACATAGCATTGTAATCTGCGCTAAAACGTCGCCGACGTGAATCCCAAAATGTGAGCGTTTGCGAGTGTGATGTCGACTGTGGACAGCATGCCCTGCTTTTGCCTGGACCTATGCCGACAAATCATCACGTGATTTTACCAGGTGTCCTTAGCAAAGTCGTCACTCGCTCCAAATCTCCGATCCACTCCGTCTACAAATTTGCGAGACCTTTGCCGTTTTTTTTAAGGTTCGCGTTCAACTTGGCTGCTGTATGCGGCAAAACGAACGGTCCCAGTTACCGCAATAGCACCTGTTTCGATTTGGACGAAATTAAGCTTTGCCTTGGGAGGAAACTCACCAGGCTAGCGATCGTTCGGATCATTATTTCGCTTGGGGGGATTGTTTCTATTTTTGCGAGCAAGCGTTGTCAGTAATTCGCGCAGGAATTCAGGCTCTACCGGTTTGGTTAAATAGAAGTCCATCCCACACGACAGGAATTTCTCGCGGTCTGAGGTAAGCGCAAATGCAGTTAATGCCACAATGGGAACGTCTTTGTGTTCTTCACCGGCCTCACCGGCTCTAATTTTTTCAGTGGCTTCAATCCCGTCGCATACCGGCATCATGATATCCATAAAAATAAGGTCGACCTTGTTTTTCCGCAGATATTGGATCGCATCCAGGCCGTTGTTTACAAATTCTGCCTGATGGCCCATTTTTTCCATCATTGCTTTCATCACTTTGCAGTTTAATGGATTGTCGTCTGCAACCAGAATTCTGTGTGAATAGAAGCTCGAGCCCAAGGCGTGTTTATACAGCCCCCGGCCTCCGAGTGAATCGATGGGCGGTTGCGTCGGTTTTTTCACCGAGAACCCTTCGAGCAACAGATGTGCTTTAAATAAAGTGCCCTGTGGCTCGTTTTTCTCGATGGTGATTTCACCCTCCATCGCCTCGACCACTTTTTTACAAATGGCCAGTCCCAGACCCGTACCTTCGTATTTACGCGTCTTGGAGCTCACCAACTGGTGAAACGGCTTGAACAATTCGTCCCGGCGTTCCTCGGGTATACCGATGCCGGTGTCGGCAACCGTAATAATCACCTTGTAAAAGACTTTGCCTGGACTGGGCGATTGCTCAGGTGAAAGGCGCTCTCGATTCACGCTGATCACGACTTCTCCGCGTTCGGTAAACTTGATGGCATTGCCGACTAAATTGATGATGACTTGGCGCAGATGATTGCGGTCACAAATGATGTGCAGTGGCACATCGGATCCCATCTTACACTGAAATTCAATGCCTTTTTGCCGTGCACTTACGTAAAATAATTTATTCACTTCATTGAGTAAATCGTTCATACTGAAGCGCTCTGGGCGTAGCTCTAAATTACCAGACTCAATTTTGGAGTAATCCAGGACGTTGCCGATGATCCCCAGCAGGGCATTAACACTACTGCGGATGGAATCCAGGTAGTCTTTCTGCTCATCAGTAGGCTCAGTTGCCATCAGGACTTCGGCAAGACCGAGGATACAGTTGAGCGGTGTGCGAATTTCATGACTCATGGTCGCCAGAAAGGTACCTTTGGCCTGATTAGCGATTTCAGCTTGTTTAACGGCCTCCTGGGCTTCGGCGAGCGCCTTGTCTGCTTGTTCCTTGGTCGCAGCAAAGGTCTCTTCTGTCTGAGCCCGGATGGTTTGCTCCTGTTCGAGTGCTTGTTTGCCTGCTTTCAGTTGGCTTTTCAGTCGCTTGATCTTCTTGTTGGACCAGGTGTACACCACACCCAGCGCTAAAAACAGCAGTGCCATTCCTATCATGAGGATGCCTTCAGTCGCACTGTTAGCAACGACATTGGGGATCCAAATGCCGAAACGTCCGAAGAAGCTCAAAAATGAAGGAACCGGAAGAAGATCGATTTCAGTGAGAACCGAATGACAACAGAGAAAATCAGACATGTTTTGGACAGAAAATAAACGGTTCACGATCCGCTTGAAATCACACAAATATCAGGCCTATCGATGACATGGATCTGTATCATCTGCAAGGATTAAAAACAGGTGTAGCCCGAAAGAAAAATATACAGGACTATCGTGCAGTTTCGCATGAAATTAAGTGCTTTTTCCAGGCACTGATCATCTGGCGTCACCCTTTTTCAGCGTCAGCTCGCTCGATATCGTAGCCGTCTTTACGATCGAGAATGCGCCAGCCTTTTTTGCTCATTTCGTCGCGCAATCGGTCTGCAGTCGACCAGTCTTTATTTGATTTGGCCTGCCAACGTTGTTGTGCCAGTTCTTGAATCTCATCTGGAATCGGACGCGAGGCTGTGGAATCCGCATAGAAAAGGGATAGCCCCAGAGCATACAGCAGTGATCCCAGTGCTTCGAGCTGGCCTCGTACCGCAGTTGTATCGAAGTCTGGATCATCGAGATTTTTAAGGGCTGTGAAGAGTTCGCCCAGACAGGCTGGAATATTGAGATCATCGGCCAGTGCATTCCAGGCTCCGGCAAATATACCGGTGGTGGCCAAGGCATTGGGTTGGATCCTAGCGAGGAACTCTTCGGGCGACAGGTGGGCGCGTGGCAGTAGCTTGGCAACGGTTTTTTCCAATTTGTTGAGGGCGCTCTGTGCTGAATTTAAACTGTTTTCAGTCAAATTGAGCGACTGTCGATAATGCCCGGAAATCAGTGCATACCGCAGCACCATCGGCGCATACCCTTTGTCGCGAATATCTGCCAGGGTGTAGAAGTTGCCCAGACTTTTCGACATCTTGGCGTTGTTGACCATCAAGTGTGCGCAGTGAAACCAATGTTTGGCAAACGGACGGATGCCCGTGGCGCATTCGCTCTGAGCGATTTCATTTTCGTGGTGAGGAAAGCACAAGTCGACACCCCCGCCGTGCAGATCAAAGGATTCGCCTAGATATTTTGTGCTCATCGCCGAACACTCAATGTGCCACCCAGGTCGCCCTTTTCCCCACGGACTGTCCCAACTGTTGGGCCCGTCTTCAGGTTTATGCGCTTTCCAGAGCGCAAAATCGTTGACGGACTCGCGGTCGTACTCATCGGCATCGTTGGCCCGGCCGGCTGAATTCTCGCTCTGCGTTTGCAGGGATGCTGGATCCAGGTGCGATAATTGACCGTAATGTTGGCAGCTTTTGACTTTGAAATACACGGAGCCATCGGTGCTGACGTAGGCGTGGCCCTGGTCGATCAAACGTGCAATCATATCGATTTGTTCGCCAATATGTGCAGTGGCTTGCGGCTCGAGCGTAGGCGGTCGCATATTGAGGGCGGCGCAATCCGCATGAAATTGCTGCGTCCATTTTTCAGTAAAGGCTTGCAGGCTCTCGCCCTCTTTTCGGGATTCACGAATGGTCTTGTCGTCGACATCAGTGATATTCCGCACATGTATCAATTCTATACCGTCGACTTCAAGTGCCCTGTGCAAAACGTCTTGCAATAAAAACGTTCTAAAATTCCCAACATGGGCGGGACCGTATACAGTCGGACCACAGCAATAAAAGCGGAAGGGCTTACCAGTTGCAGGCGCTAAAAGTTTGGGCGAACGGGTCAGTGTGTCGTACAGTGTTATCGGCATGGCTCTCAATCGTGGGACAGAATGGAAAGCACAATGGCGAAGCTCCTCAACAAAAAAGATCAAGATGCTGCAATAATGCCCTGCCAGCTGCCGACAGGGGCTGTCAGCGCGGTCATCTTTCATTGCCCATCATTGGGCAATGAAAGTGTCCGCTAATACAAATAGAGACCAAACGGTATGATCGCGGGAGGTTATTGTCTGATTAAGAGGCGTGTATGGAAGCGCTCGTTATACCCAGGCCCGGCCGTTGCTCTGCACTCAGTTATGAGGGTGCTATACGCAGGGGATCCGGCATGAAAATGCTGAATATAAGAACGAATTGTAAGAAGTATACACACTTCTATGTATAGATCAAATGGCTTTTAGATAAGGTTGCTTGTGAAGGGGGGCGCATCGGCAGCGCATACCGATGGGGTTGGACCCGACGGACATCGCTGCCTGATGGTTGGATAGTTTACCGAAAATGCTTGCACTAATTCCTTGCTTTTCAGAGCTCACCTTCTAGTTTTCCACGCTTTCCACGTCAAACGCATGGCATGGACAAAAATCCAACAAATAATCAACAGATACAATGAAACAAGCAACATTAACCGTAACTACACGTGAGGGCACAGGCCGCGGAGCGGCTCGTCGTCTGCGCGCACAGGGTAAAATTCCTGCAGTCATCTACGGTAAGTCAGGCGTCCGTGACCTGACCGTCGATGAAAAGGATTTTCACATGCTGATGCGCAAAATTAGTGGAACCGCGTCTCTGGTCACTTTGAACGATGACAAGGGCGGCTCCGTCATTGCATTGCTGCAGGATACTCAACGCAATCCGCGCACTGACCGGTTTGAACACATCGACTTCCACGAGGTGGTCAAAGGCGAGAAGCTCACAGCTCACATTCCGGTGCATACCAAAGGGGAAGCGTATGGCGTCAAAAATGAAAATGGCGTTTTGGAAATTGTGTTACACGAAATCGAAGTCATTTGTCTACCGCGTCAATTACCCGAGGACATCGAGTTGAACGTATCCGATTTGCACGCAGGGGATGCTATCCATGTGAGCGATCTGCCCAAGCTTGAAGGCGTCACTTACCAACACGATCCACAATCCGTGGTCGTAGCGGTAACGGGTGCGACGGGGGCTGCCGAGGAAACGGATGCGGTCGGCGAGGAAGAAGCGGCAGGTTCGACTGCCGGGTAGAGGTTTTCAGACATATCGTTCTTTCACAAATGTTAAACCGGTTGTCTACTGGATGCTTGATTCAGTAGGCAATCCAGACGTAATTCCCACATGGCCATCTCCGTCATTGCCGGGCTCGGTAACCCCGGGGCCGCCTATCACCACACGCGACACAACATTGGGTTTCAGGTGGTAGATGTGTTGGCCGAGCACCTGCGAGCAACTTGGCAACGAGAACAGCGTTGCAAGGCGCTGGTGGCCAACGTTCGCATTGCGGGACAACCGATTCACCTGTTAAAGCCGCAAACCTACATGAATGCCAGCGGCGCGAGTCTAGCGGCTTTTCTGCGGTTTTATAAGTTGCCCGACAGCGCACTCGCCGTTGTTTATGACGAGATCAACCTCGACCGAGGGCGGTTAAAATTATCGATCGGTGGCAGCGATGGCGGGCATAACGGCATTGCGGACATCATGCGTCGAGTGGGCAACGAATTCCTGCGTTACCGCATCGGCTTGGGGACCAAAACACACCCTGAAATGGACCTCAAAGATTACGTATTGGGGCGGTTTAATGCAGCAGAAAAAGCGATTATAGAATCACAAATTAACCATTACATTAAAGGCTTGGAGCTACTGGTCCGGCAAGGGCCCGTGCTAGCCATGAATCACCTTAATATAAGACCAAACAGAAAGAAAGCAAATGAGTCAGACAGCAACGAAGAATAAGTATCTAGCCACTTTTATCTTAGATACCCGCAATTACGATGAACCGATTGAGTCTTTAATTGAAAAAATCACAAGTGTGATCGATTCGATTGAAGGGGAAGTGACCAGTGTGAAAAATCTCGGCCAGAAAGAATTTGTCCGGGTTACTGACCGTAAGTTTCCCACAGGCGTCTATGTGCAGTTTGAAATGCTGGCACCGGCAAACGTGCCTGCAACGCTGCAGGAAAAATTCCGTTTGGACAAAACCGTCAACCGAGTCGTTGTTCAGGCGAAATAAGCTACCAGGCATCTACAGCACCGGGTGCTTTCCGAGTCGCATGGTTTCAAAACGCTCACTCAATCATTTTGAGGAAGTTTTGAGTACATGCGACTTTTATTATACATTTAAGTGGACATATGTTCATTTGCTTGTTAGACACCCATCGAACTTTAAACCCACTTATAGCTCCATTCGAGTAAGGGTTTCACTACTAAACCATTAATGTTGATTCGATCATGGCCTCATACAACAAAGTTATACTGATGGGTAATCTTACTCGCGACCCGGAAATGCGAGTGACCGCTTCTGGATTGTCGATTTGTAAGTTTGGCATTGCCGTTTCGCGCAAGTTCAAAACAGCTGACGGCGAAATGAAGGAGGAAACGACGTTCGTAGATGTGGATGCATTTGGTCGTCAGGCAGAAACCCTGTCAAAATATATGGCTAAAGGGCGTCCCATTCACCTCGAAGGTCGCTTGAAACTCGATCAGTGGGAAAACCAGCAAGGCGAAAAACGCAGCAAGCTCGGCGTCATATTGGAGAGTTTTCAATTTGTCGGCAGTCGTGGCGATAGTGAAGGCGGAAGCTATTCAGGTAACGATGGAGGCACTGCATACGAAAATACCAGCCCACCTCCGCGCACCACGCAACCGGCAGCGGCAAATTCCAATGATGGACCGGCTCCGGCAGATGATATCGATGAGGACGTGCCGTTTTGACGGGCGATTGCTGCGAGTTAATTGACCGTATATTTCCGAAAAGCCGCCCCTCCAAGGGCTTTAAAAGTAGCTTGACAAGCGTAAGGGCGCCCGTTGCCTCGTTTAAACAGGTCGGCGCCAACGCATGCCCGTTGTATCAGTAGGTATGGCTGCATTTTCGAGCACGCAACCACCTCGCGAATAGTGACTCACAGGTTGTGCGAGCAGCGGCAACCGACGTCGCTGGTTTTTTATTTTTCACCCATCAATGTTTCGCGTTTCTTTTTGAGCGACTTCAGTTGTTCACTGAGATAAATTTTTTGGGTCCACCGCTGATTTTTTGAAGACATATCAATTTGGTAAAGACTTTTGTCGCTTTCATAGGTAGGCAGGTCGAGAATGCGGCACAATTTTTGAGCCAACCATTTTTCTATTTTAAGGACGACCATTTTCTTGCGCAGACGTCCCTGGATGTCGCGGTTGAGGATGGTTGGCAGAGTATTGAGGGTCAGGATTTCATCCAGGGCCGAATTGGCCATTTTGGAGCGCCCTTCGTCGCTGGCATAAAAGTGGGTGAGGGCAAAGACCGTTCGCCCAGGATTGCCCTCCTTTAAATATTGGCAGGATTTAACCACGGTGGAACCGGTGCGCACCATGTCGTCAAACAGTACGACATCGTGTCCCTTGATGGTTTCATAACTATCAGGGCTTTCCTTATGCAGCCGGATTTCAACATTGCGTTCACCGATCCGTTCTTTGTCGAGGAGGATGAACTTAGCCCTGGGAAGTTTTAAGCGATTGTACATTTCTTCGACAAAGCCCCGGGCCCCCTTATCAGGAGCGCACAAAGCCAGGCCTTCACCGTCAGGGCCAAAATTCACGATATCCGAATGCAATAAATAGTCGGTGTAAATGTCGTACGGAATGAGATTGTGGAAGCGCCCGTCAAACACCTGTTTGAATACAGTTTGGACTGAGTAGGAGTGATTGTGTACGGTCACCACGCGGTCGACACCTGACAGCTTCAACAATTCAGCATACAGTTTTGCGGTAAACGGTTGGCCATCAAATTTCTTCAAGTCGTTTTCGTCTCTGGGAGTTTGAGTAAACCCCAAATCAGGATGTGCGCCACGGTCCTGTGCACTGTAAAATAGGTCCGGTTCGACCAGGGTGACCTGAGCCGCACCATTTTCTTTAGCGGCGCGTGCGATGAGCATATTGCGCATCGCCAAGCTCTGGCGGCTCATGGCCAGACTGCTGGTGCTGACCACAATGATGATTTTTCCCTCCAGCTTATGGCCAATCGCATAAAAATCATGCTCATCGGAGATGAAGCGTGGACAAAACTCAGTGTTGGCAAAGCGCTTCATACTGATGAGGTCAGCGATGTCTTCGCGTTGCCCCATTGCGTGGGCGACATCAATGGCGAATGGATCTTCCGAGGAATTTCCAACGACGATACAATTAGGTTCGGTTGTGCTCACAAGTTAATAGAATCAAAAGACTGAAGGAATTTTTTGGCAAAAGTTCGTGTGTATCAGTCGGCTTCCAACTGTGCAAGCGGTAAAACGGATTGAGTTTATCGATCACTTAGTTGACCTGTTATTGGCATCAGTGTGTCCGGTGGGTCTATATCGCGAAGATGGGTGCAACCCATTCCCTGCACATTTAGCATTACGGGCCTGGCAACCGTAGGGTGCCCGTTTACGGGTCACCGCAAACGCACGCCCGTTGCTCCAATATGTATGACTGCATTTTCAAAAACCAATACCCTGCGCAAATTTTCGCTTATCGCCTCCGCAGCATTTCGCAAGGGAAAGTCAAAAAAAACACATCCACTTACAGGTAAAGATCAGTCTTGAGTTGCGATGTCGTGTTTTAGTTTTCTCGGGCTTAATTGAGACGACCCTGCCGATCGGCAACTATAAAGATGTTGAACAGTTCTCAAGTTGTTGCTAATTAAAAATTAAAAATTTCCTTTCCAAAACCATTGACATTCATTTTTGGATCCATTGAATCATGCCTTTTCCGTTATGCAGTAAAGTAAGTGAACCCAGTTCTGTTGAGTCAAGTGGTTAGCTAACTTTACAGTTGATGCTCGGTAGCTCAGCGGTAGAGCAGGTGGCTGTTAACCACTTGGTCGCTGGTTCGATCCCAGCCCGAGCAGCCAATTTAATGGCAAATACGAACCTAGTGTACTGTTTGATAATTATCTTTACATTACACTAGCCATTAAGGCTTTCGATCAGCTCGACGAGCAATGGAATGGCATTGATCGTCTCTACGAAGAGGTCTCCAGAGCAGACGAGGTGGACACCCTCTTCGAAATGGTCTTGGCACACTTTGCGAATTACTACGACTCGGAATTCGGCGGAATCGTCGTGCCCTTCCAGGAACT
>Ga0102943_1000771_pt1 | contig 20911 bp, 16 predicted proteins | sample SalPonC_black_MG_FD_78174 | JGI IMG/M metagenome (GOLD analysis project Ga0102943, IMG submission 78174) | Salt pond soil microbial communities from South San Francisco under conditions of wetland restoration - Salt Pond MetaG... | ecosystem: Environmental > Aquatic > Marine > Intertidal zone >...
AAAGTTGTTGAAAAGATTAATAAGATGAAAAAGTTATTTTTAGTTAGTTTTTGTATCATTATCGTAAAAGCCTCATTTGCTTTTGAACCAATATCATCCAATGAAAATAAGCGTTCAACATTAACTTTTAAAGAGAATAAGCAACTTTTACACACTCCTAATTATCAACAATTTAAAACACAGGTTTTAAATCTTGAGATAAAAGAAACACAAGATTATGCAAGGCTGAGGAGAAGAGGAAGTGATGATTATCTGATGCTATACGTTGCTGGTGGAATTGCTGTTGCATCTGCTACACTAATTCTTACCAATAATCCCGACAATTTTGTTTCTAATTCAGCCGGTGATGTAAATTTAGGAATAGCTATAGGAGGAGGTATAGCTTGTGCCCTAATTGTCACTAAGTATTTTATAGACCAGAACAGGTAATATAAATTTTAGCAGTTCCATTTTTTATGTATTTTTATAAATTCATAATTCAAAGTCTAACCATATCATTAATTATCTTTCAAGGGTATAGTTTTTCACAAAAAGACACACATATACTTACCGAATTAAAAAAACATTCAGACGAAGTACATTCTGTATGTTTCTCTCCTAATGGGAAGTCTTTTATAACAGGCTCATCAGATAATACCACCATTATTTGGGACTTTGAAACGTTAAGCCCGGTAAATATGCTGGAAAAACATCACGGACCTGTTTATGCATTAGAATACACCCATGACGGGAAACATTTTTTAAGTGGAGGAGATAATTCTGTTAAAATATGGAAAAAAGACGGAACCTTTATTAAATCATTAAACGGTCACGCAACAGCCGTCTGGTCCATAGGGATATCAAAAGACGATAATTACATTGTTACTGGTTCTTTTGATAATAACTTTAGAATCTGGGATATTTACCAGGGAGAAACAATCCATGTTTTTGATATTGATAAAAAAAGTATTTTGGCTACAGCTATCAATCCTGCTAATAACTTTATAGCATGTGGTACCCGTGACGGATCTATTGTTTTATTCACTTTCGACAACTATGAAATTATTCATACTTTTAGTGCCCATGGAGGAAATGTATATAGGCTTGACTTTAGTCCGGATGGAAAATTATTAGCCAGTGCCGGACGCGATGGGAATATAAAAATATGGGATGTAACGAAGATGGAAATTTTACATCTGTTGGATAAGCATCAACGAAGTGTTATGGATGTTGAGTTCAGCTCTGATGGACGCTATTTAATATCTGCATCTTATGATGCCACGGTAAGATTATGGGATGTAGAAACAGGCGAACAAATACATCAGTTTATTGGGCATACTATGCCTGTAAATGCAGTAGACATAAGCTCAGACAATAAATTTATTATTAGCGGCTCAAGTGATAAATCAGTAATTCTATGGGAACTCCATCCGGAAATTTTAGTCAACTATTACTTCCCGGAAGAATTTGCAAAAGAAATGAATAAATCGGGGCTTTTTGAACCAAGAAGAGATAATGAGTCCAGAGCTGATTACAAAGCAAGAGAAGAAAAAGCAGAAAAATTCAAACAAGACCTCTACAAAGAATTCATCCAAAAATTAAAAAGGGATTAATCATCTTATTTCTTACTATTTTTTAAAAATACTAATGCAGTTTTTTATCTATATTCTTTTCCTTATCTCAATATTTATTATAGCGATAATACCCTTTTGGTTTTTATACCAATTTTCTAATCTATTGTCCTTTCTTTTTTATTATATTTTTCAATACCGCAAAAAAGTAATCCTAGCCAATCTTCGAAATTCATTTCCAGACAGGTCGGATAAAGAAATTAAAAAAATAGCAAAAAAAACGTATCGTAATCTTACGGATATACTGGTAGAAAGCTTAAAAGGCTTTACCATTACAGAAAAACAAATCAAAAAGCGTTTTTTTATTAATAATCCTGAGGTACTGAACGAATATTTTTATCAGGGCAAAAGCGTTATTGGAGTAACCGGACACTACGGTAATTGGGAATGGGCTGCCATTGCAGGGAATTTTCAAATAAAACATAAAATTATTGCAATATATAAACCATTATCGAATAAATATATTGATCGATATTTAAAGAAAATCAGAGCAGAAAACGGAACTTTGTTAAAATCCATCTATAAAACAACAGAAACTTTTAAAAAGTATAAAGATCAAACTTGTATTTATACGTTAGTGGCGGATCAAAGCCCGTCATCCGTCAAAAGAGCTTACTGGGTAAATTTCCTGAATCAGGATACTGCATGTTTGCACGGACCTGAAAAACACGCTAAAAGTAATAACTATCCTATTCTGTTTCTAAAAATTCAACGAATAAAAAGAGGTTATTACCAACTAACTCCCGAAAAATTAATCGAAGAACCGGGAAAAACTCAAGAAGGTGAAATAACACAGAAATATATGCAAAAACTTGAGCAAATAATTAAAGAGAAACCAGAAAACTGGCTTTGGTCCCATAAAAGATGGAAAAGGAAACGATCAGATTATTCCTAAAATAACTTTTTTTCATCGTCATCTTTAAAAACTATAAGAAAAACCAATCCCGATAACTTCTCTAAATTGCACCCCCTTGGTAACATCAACCTGCTCTCCTCCCTCATATACAGGAATATCTACATCATCATCATAAATAAGATGCGTATTTAAAGACATATTAATATACCTGGTAAGTTTCATCTTTAAGTTAAATTCCCAGTCTACATCAACATTTTGAGGATTATTGGTATAATTGGTAAAGAAGTTTATCTTATTCTCCATACGAATATCTTTAGTAATATTATACCTCCAGATAGCTTTAACATATGCACCAATCTCTTTTCTGATCTTCTCATTAGCTCCTACACCAAACCTGGTCTGATCATAATTTGTTGTATCTGACATAATTGTAAATTTCGACGTTATCGGCGAAATTAAGATAGTTAACTTTTTATTTGGTTTATAATCCAGACCAAAAGAAAAAACCAGATGCCCCGGAGAAAGAAATTTTGATACCGGAACAGAATCATTTGGATAATCATATCCTTTTAAAAATTGGGTTTTAAAATTTAATAATAAACTATAATACCAATTATTAAATGCTGTTCGTCCGTATTTAGAGTTAAGCTCAAACCGGTCATCGTTTTTTTGCAATGGATTATCTCCAGCTTTCAGGTAACCTAGTTTATATTCAATATCATTATCCCAGGTACGTTGTTTTCCATAGCTATAATCAGCATTAAACCTTAATACAGATAAAGCAGACAGGCTATTTTCACCTCCCTCGACCCAATTCGACTGGTATCCCTGGTTAAAGGTAATATTGGCAGTACTCCCAATATCCCATATTGGAACTATAATATCTACCTCGCGAACTTTCTTTAAACCAGGATTGATTTCATCTGTATCTATTTCCTGGGCGACAATTTTTTGCTGTTTGGCTTTTTCAATATATGTTCCCTCTTCCAAAATTAAATCATACACCTGTTCATCAGTCTTTTTAATCCATAAAAGTGCATACTCTCCTCTATTATCATAGATTTTAAAATGTACAGAATCAATCTCCTCCTTAGCTGTTTGGAATGGTATGGAATCTTCAATTGAATTTTTGAAAATAAGTTTGAGTGAATCTTCCGGTATACTATTTAAAATATACCTTAAAGCATTTTTAACAGAATCATTAAACATATAAGCAGTAGTATCTTCCGATAAAAAATAAAACTTATCCTGTTCATACCTTGATTGAAGAAAACTTTTGACCGAGTCAATATTTGTATAGCTGTACTTATATTTAATTAACCTGTCTATTGCCTGATTTACTGTGTCATTGACTTCGTATAAATCATTTTTTATTAATTTTTGAATATTCCTGGTAACATAATATGAACTATCTGGTTTATCAAAAATTAATGAATCCTCAAGCTGATTCATATATTCTTCATAGGTCAATTCTTTCTCTAATATTGAGTCTTTAACAAAGACTGTATCTATAATACTTATTGTATCTTTTAAAATAATGGTATCTCTTATAAATATAGTATCCCTGACCAATACAGTATCTTTAGCAGAAATCTTATCGTCCTCACCTATACTGTCAATGGCTGTATTATTTAAAAAATCTTTGGCTGGAATCAAATACTTTCCTGAATCAGAAAACTGAATAGTATCCCGGTTAGAAAAAATAGTGTCATTCTTTGGTATTGTATCTAATGAACTACTTGTATCATCCGGGTTGCTTATTCCTAAAATTTGCCGCAAAGTATCCTGGATTAACTCGGCATCATTTACTTTTTTATAAAATTCTAACGAATCGGTAATACTTGTATCTTTTGAATATAATTGATTTTTATAAATTGAAGATATTTCATCAGAATAATAAAACCCCGAACCAACTCCTTGATAACTAACAATAAACAGCCCCAGTATAAGACTAAAAAAACTTTTCATATATATCGATTGCATTTTTGAGTATATAATCTTTTCTATGATAAAAAAAATGTTTTCAGGTTTAATATATTTATCAAATAATATATAAACAACTTGTTACAAACGTATTAACCTGAATAAAATTACATTTACTGCTGTACAAAATTATTTATTTTTAGCATATTTCTTTTGAATCTTTTATATTTGTAACTGAAAAAATAACAAAAGGGTTACATGAAAAACTTACTCAACATACTTAGAGTAACTAATAAATTCATTTTCCTCAACATTAAAAAGAGAGACTCTTTCTCTGCTTAAACATCCCCCATCCCCTTTTTTTACATTATATTATAATTAATTGTCAAATCATAAATAATCATATATTATGGAATTACCATTTGCAGAATCATATAAAATAAAGATGGTAGAAACTATCAAAAAAAGTACCAGAGAACAACGTGAACAATGGATAAAAGAAGCAAAATATAATTTATTTAACTTAAAAAGCGAACAAGTATTTATTGACCTTTTAACCGACTCAGGAACAGGAGCCATGAGCGACAAACAATGGTCGGCATTGATGCAGGGTGATGAAAGCTATGCAGGGGCTACATCTTATTATAACTTAAAAAACACCATTAAAGAACTGCTTGGATTCGACTATTTTCTCCCAACCCATCAGGGACGTGCAGCAGAAAATGTACTTTTTTCGGTGCTCATCAAAGAAGGAGATGTTATCCCAGGAAATTCACATTTTGATACAACAAAAGGACACATTGAGTTCAGAAGAGCTAAAGCAGTAGATTGCACTATTAATGAAGCCTTTGATACAGAGTTAGAACATCCTTTTAAAGGAAATATTGATTTAAATAAGCTGGAAGAAACCATCAAAAAACATCCGAAAGAGAAAGTGCCTTTTATAGTAGTTACCGTAACATGTAACTCATCCGGAGGGCAACCCGTTTCTATGGAGAATATGAGGGCCGTAAGAAAACTTGCCGACCAACACGAAATACCCATTATTTATGACTCAGCTCGGTTTGCTGAGAATGCTTATTTTATTAAAAAGCGTGAAAAAGGATACGAAAACAAAACTATCAAAGAAATAGTAAAAGAGATGTTTTCGTATGCTGACGGTATGACCATGAGCAGCAAAAAAGATGCTATCGTAAATATGGGTGGTTTTATTGCTTTAAACAGCGAAGAAATTTTTAAGAAAGCAACCGTTTACAATATTATGTTCGAGGGTTTTGTTACCTATGGAGGGATGTCCGGCCGGGATATGAATGCATTAGCTCAGGGACTTGATGAAGGAACTGAGTTTGATTACTTAGATACACGTATCAGGCAGGTTCATTACCTGGGTGAAAAATTAACTGAGTTTGGAATAACGGTTCAAAAACCCTATGGTGGACATGCTATTTTTGTTGATGCCAAAAGGTTTTTACCTAACGTACCTAAAGAGCAATATCAGGCCCAAACATTGGCTGTAGAGTTGTATCTTGAAGCAGGAATACGTGGTGTAGAAATTGGAACATTACTAGCGGACAGAGACCCTGAAACCAGAGAAAATCGTTATCCTGCACTTGAGTTGTTGCGTTTGGCCATTCCGCGAAGAGTTTATACCAATAATCACATGGATGTGATAGCCGTAGCGTTAAAAAACGTTTTCGACCGACGAGATAAAATTACCAAAGGATTAAAAATAGTTAACGAGGCGCCCATTATGAGACACTTTACTGTTGAACTAGAAAAAGCATAAACAAATTATTAAGCCTCGTAAAACTTACGGGGCTTTTTTATTAAACAATTGTACTTTTTTCCTGTTAGTCATCCAAATTGATTTTGATAATCTATTTTATTTCATCACTTTTGCCGCGATAAAAATCAAAAATGAAAGATTTAACACAGGGAAAAGAGGGACCGCTAATATTAAAATTTGCGCTTCCCATGTTGCTTGGGAATGTGTTTCAGCAACTCTATAATATTGTAGATAGCATTATTGTAGGGAATTTTATCGGTAAAGAAGCATTGGCTGCTGTGGGGGCCTCATTTCCCATAATATTTGCTTTCTTATCACTTATAATAGGCATTGCTTCAGGAAGTATGATTGTCATTTCTCAATATTTTGGCGCAAAAAATATTGAAAAAGTAAAACGTACCATCGACACCCTTTTTATTTTCTTGTTTTTTGCTTCTATCACGATTAGTATTATTGCAATAATTTTTAGTGAAGATATTTTTAAATTTTTAAAATTACCCGAAGAAATTATCCCTACAGCCAAAATCTATTTTAACATTTTTATGGGAGGAGCGATTGTATCTTTTGGGTTTAATGGTACAAGCGCAATATTAAGAGGTTTGGGCGATTCAAAAACACCCATGTATTTTTTAATTATCTCAACCTTTATAAATATCGGTTTAGATTTGTTATTTGTCGTTGTATTCCAGTGGGGCATAGCGGGTGTTGCTATTGCATCAGTCATTGCACAGGGAGGGGCTTTCTTAACCGCTATCATCTATTTAAATAAAAACCATAAAATCATTCATTTTACTTTTAGAAACCTGGTTTTTGATAAAAGTATTTTCAAAAAAAGTATTCGTATAGGTTTGCCTACAGGTTTACAACAAACATTTGTTGCATTGGGCATGATGGCTTTAATCGGTATTGTTAATACGTTTGGAACCAATGTTATCGCAGCCTACTCAGTAGCAACAAGGATTAACTCACTGGCCTCTTTACCTGCCATGAATTTTGCTGCAGCCTTATCAACATTTGTAGGGCAAAACTTGGGTGCAAAAAAAATCGAAAGGGTAAAATCAGGCTTCATTGCAACTTTTAAGATGTCTTCTGTTATTTCTCTTACTGTTACTGCTGCAGTTCTTCTGTTTGGAAGTTTTATTATGGGTTTATTTACGAATGATAGTGAGGTAATACGTATCGGGCAGGAATACCTGATGATTGTTGGATCCTTCTATATCGTTCTCACTGCAATGTTTTCAATTTCAGGCGTAATGAGAGGTGCAGGTGATACAATAATCCCTATGATTACCACATTTATCTCATTATGGGTTGTTCGTATTCCCGGAGCCTATATATTATCCAAACACTTTGGAGAAAAAGGAATTTGGTGGGCAATCCCTATTGGATGGTCCATTGGATTATTGTTAGCGTACATTTACTACCTTACCGGAAACTGGAAAAAGAAAGTAGTCATTTAACGTTACAAGGCTCCTTCAAAAAACAATTCTTCTTTTAACTTTTTAATCTGCTTTTGGGCATAACTATAGTAATCTTTATTCACCATTAGTTCTGGCTTAGTAACTTTTTCATAATACTCTATTGCTTTCATTTTATCCCCTAATTTTTCATGATAAATTGAAGCTATATCAATAATTACTTTATTCTTTCGGTAGGTTCCCCAATACCCATCTTTTAATTCCAGCTTAATAATATGATCAAATTGTTCAATTGCCTTAGCGTATTCTCCTTTTGAGTAGAGGTTATTACCCATATTTTCTTTGACAGAAAAAATCAAATTATTATCAGGTTTTAACAACTCAAGGGCTTCTGAAAAATAAATATTGGCGGTATCTAATTTATTTTTATGAGTATAAATTTTCCCCAGATGAATATAACTTTGCAAATCTTTCATCCCCATAGACAATGCCTTTTTAAGATAGTGCATTGATTGATCATATTTTTTTATTTTATAATAACTTAAACCAAGGCTTTTTACCACAAAATCATCCGTTGGATCTATTGCTAAAGCCTCTAAATATGCAGGAATTGCCCGGTAATTATGATTACGAAGTACGTGAATATCTCCTATTTTAATATACAAATACTTATTATGAGGAGCTACTTTTGTAGCCTTATTCAGACAAGCTAAAGCTTTATCAAACTCTTTTACAGATCGATATACCAGGGCCAGGTATTCATAAGCTTTTACATCTGTACTATCTAAGTACAATGCTCTTTTTAACCACTTTAAAGAGTTTTCTTTATCCAATAATTTGATACTACATAAGCCTAAGCTCCTGGCAAGATAACTGTTAGTTGTATCATTAACATATAATGTGTATAATATCTTCTGTGCTCTCTCATACTCTTTTATTTTCAGGTAATAATTCCCCAGGTTTAATCCGGCATAAATATGCGCTGAATCTTGTGAATAAGCTTGTTCAAAGAGCTCAACAGCCTCTTTCTCTCTTTCCCGCTTCATTAACAATGTTGCATATTCGGTAATATAATCAATATTTTCGGGCTCTTTATCAAGTGCATTCCGGATAGCCTTAATAGCATCAGGATATTTATACATTAATTTATTGATGATTGCCTGTTGATAATAACCTGTGGGGTTTTCCGGGTTATCTCTTATAAACTCGTTAGTTAAATGTAACGCCTCGGTATACTTTTGTGTTAAAACAAGATAATTAATTTTTTCAAGAGAATTTTGAGCCTCTCCTATAAAAGGAAATAACAGGAATAAAAATACAATAACAATTTTTCTCATAGGGTTTATTTTTTAAAACTTAAAATTAATAAAAATAGTATACACACCCGGGAAGATTCTTTTAAAATAATCATCAAAATAAGGGATATCACACTCTCTTAAACTATTTTTCTTACCTTTGCCCTGTGAATTCAAACCTTTGAAAATATATTATGATAAAATCGATGACTGGTTACGGGAAAGCCGAATGTGAGCTTAAAGATAAAAAAGTAACCATAGAAATAAAGACGTTAAACAGTAAAAACCTTGATATATTTACCAAAATACCCGGTATATATCGAGAAAAAGAATTAGACATTCGTTCTGAAATTTCTAAAAAACTGGAACGGGGAAAAGTTGAATTTGTTCTTTATTACGAATCTACAGATTTTAACAAATCCACAACCATTAATGTAGCAGCAGTAAAAAATTATTACCTACAGCTAAAATCAATTACTGATGAGTTAAATATTAACTCACAGGAACAATTGTTGCAAACGATTATGCGACTTCCGGACACGTTAAACACTGAACATGAAGAAATAAATGACGATGAATGGGAAGCTGTTTTATCGGCCATTGGCAAAGCGATAGAACAAGTCAATGAATTTCGCTCACAGGAAGGATTACACCTTGAGAACGATATGAAACAAAGAATTAAAACCATCGAAAAATTAAAAGATGATTTATCGAATTATGAGAATGTTAGAATAGAAAAAGTAAAAGAGCGACTTAGAGAAAATATAAAAGTGCTTTTTGAAGAGCATGAAGTTGACAAAAACCGTTTTGAACAGGAAATCATCTATTATCTTGAGAAGTTAGACATTACCGAAGAAAAGGTACGATTAACCAATCATTGTCAATATTTTACCGAGATGTTAGATCAAGGGAATGCGATTGGAAAGAAGTTAGGATTTATAGCTCAGGAGATTGGACGGGAAATAAATACTATTGGCTCGAAGGCTAATAACCCGGATATGCAAAAAGATGTAGTACTAATGAAAGATGAGCTGGAAAAAATAAAAGAACAGGTTCTAAATATTTTATAATGGAAGGAAAACTTTTCATCTTTTCTGCCCCCTCAGGTTCGGGAAAAACAACCATTGTCAGGAGGCTCTTGAATAAAAATATCGGTCTGGAATTTTCTGTTTCGGCAACAAATCGCCCGAAAAGAAAAAATGAAACTGATGGTAAAGATTATTATTTTCTAAGTACCGATGATTTTAAAAAGAAAATTGCAAAAGATAAATTTGTTGAATGGGAAGAAGTTTATAAAAATCGTTTTTACGGTACATTAAAAAATGAATTACAAAGAATCTGGAACAAAGGGAAACACGTGGTTTTTGATGTAGATGTTATAGGAGGCTTAAATATCAAAAAAAAATATCCTGAAAAAGCGCTTTCCATCTTTGTAATGCCACCCAGTATTAAGGTGCTAGAACAACGATTAAGAAACAGGTCAACCGATAGTAACGAAGATATTGAAACAAGAGTTGCCAAAGCAAAAAAAGAACTAGAATATGCAAAACGTTTTGATTTGACTATTTTAAATAACGACCTTGAGCAAGCTGTCAATGAAGCTAAAGAGGCTGTAATCAATTTTATAAAACAATAATACCCCATGAAAACAGGATTATTTTTTGGCTCTTTTAATCCTATACATATCGGACATCTGGCTATTGCCAATTATATGCTCGAATTTAGCGGACTGGAAGAGATTTGGTTAATTGTTAGTCCGCACAACCCACTAAAAAAAGAAAAAGACCTGTTAAATGAAACCCATCGGTTAAAAATGGTTCAACTAGCTTTGCCCAAAGATTCAAAAATAAAACCATCAGCCATTGAGTTTAATTTACCCAAACCATCATACACTATTGATACATTAAATTTTTTATCTGGGGAATATCCCGATAAGGAATTTAAAATTATTTTAGGTACCGATAATTTTAAGTCATTACATCAATGGAAAAATTATAAGGACATACTAACAAATTATGCTATGTTGGTTTATCCAAGGGCTGGATATGATATTGGTGAATATAAAAACTACCCGAATATATCATTAATTGATGCACCTTTAATAGAGATATCGTCCACTTTTATTCGTAAATCATTACAAATCGGGAAAAACCTTAAATATTTTTTACCTTGCGGAATATACGATTATATTGATAAAAACCATTTTTACGAAAAATAAAAAAGACAATGGGATTATTGTTTACCTATTTATTTGTAGCCTTATTTTTTTCATTTTTATGCTCAATACTGGAAGCAGTATTATTGAGTATCACCCCAAGCTACATTGCTTCAAAGGCAAAAGAGAATAAAAAATATGCTTTAATACTGCAAAAATACAAAGAAAAGATAGACCTCCCTTTAGCTGCAATTTTAACCATTAACACATTTGCCCATACCATTGGTGCTGCAGGAGTTGGCGGGCAGGTTCAGATATTGTGGGGGAATGAATTTGTTAGTATAGCTTCAGCCATTTTAACCCTTATAATTTTAATTTTTTCGGAGATAATACCTAAAACAATTGGCGCAAACTATTGGAAACAACTGGCCCCATTTGCTTCAACCACATTAACCATCATGATCTATTCACCACTATATCCTATCATTTGGCTAAGTAAACTAATTACCGTTTTATTAAGCAAGAAAAAAACCGAGAGCGTACTTAGCCGGTCGGAATTTCATGCAATGGCAGAAATTGGAGTAAAAGAAGGAATTTTTAAAAAAGAAGAGTCAAAAATTCTAATGAATCTCATGGTTTTTAAACATGTTGTGATAAAAAGCATTATGACTCCCAGAACAGTTGTTTTGGGAGCTCCTGAAGATATTACGATTAAAGAATTTTATGAACAAAACGAAATCATCAGATTTTCCAGAATTCCTATATTTAAAGAAGATATAGATAACTTTACCGGATATGTTTTAAAAGATGATATAATGCATGCAATCATTGATAAAAGGGACTATGTACTATTGAAAGATATACGGCGTGAAATAAACGTGGTTAATGAAAAAATGCCTATTATTCGATTATTTTATAAACTTATTGATGAGAAAGAACATATTGCCATGGTTGTTGGGGAATATGGCGAGATGGTCGGCATTGTAACAATGGAAGATATTATTGAAACACTTCTGGGTACAGAAATCATGGATGAACTTGATAACATTGAAGATATGCAGGAACAAGCAAAAATAATCTGGGAAGAAAGAGCAAAAAAAATGGGCTTAAAATAAAAGCTCACAAGAGCAGTACCCTTGTGAGCAAAGACATCTAAGATGTAAAATACATTCTATCACAACAATTTTTTCAAAATAAATTAATCAATCATCAACCTTAATCAATTTATTTATCCCCTATTTTACAGATAGATGTCTAACTACAACAGCAAAATTTATTATATCTTATTATCATTTTCATAAATAAAGCCTAACCTTTTTTGCTATTGCATTTCTTCTTCATTGAAACATAAAAAGATCATCTTTTTTAAGATAATTTGGTTGTTTGAAAAATATAAACAACATAAGAATAAAATAGTTCATTATCCAATTACATTTTAGACTTATAAGCACTTCTATCTGTTATATTAATTTTATCTTTGAATAATTTTTTATGAATATATCAAACCCCCATAAAAATGTTAACAAAATACTTAACCGAACCAACACTTATTCTTGATCAAAAAAAATGTAAAGCCAACATTCAATTTATGGCTAATAAAGCACAAAAAAATCATTTACTTTTTCGCCCACATTTTAAAACGCACCAATCAAGAGCCATAGGTAAATGGTTTACGCAAGCAGGAGTTGAAAAAATTACAGTATCATCAGTAAAAATGGCCGAATATTTTGCTTACGACAATTGGAAAGATATCACTATTGCTTTTCCTGTGAATATCAGGGAAATATATCGTATAAATGAACTGGCCGAAGAAGTTCAGCTTACTATTACAGTAGAAAATACCGAATCGATTGAATTTTTATTCAAAAAAATAAAATTCCCGATAGGATACTTTATCAAAATAGATACCGGCTATCATAGAACAGGGGTAGATGCAGAAAATTTTCAACTAATAGATAAAATACTTTCTAAGGCTGGACAATGTGACAACCTTTTTTTTAAAGGCTTTCTGGTACATTCAGGAAATACTTATCATACTAAAAACAACAAAGAGATTGAAACAATATTTAATCAAAGTGCTTTACAGCTGGAAAAATTAAAAAATCGATATATAGATGACTATCCACAACTCATATTATCTGTTGGAGATACTCCATCAAGCAGTATAATCAATGATTTTAAATCTATGGACGAAGTACGTCCGGGAAATTTTGTTTTTTATGATTTGATGCAATATACCCTTGGAGCCTGTAATTTTAATCAAATAGCAATTGCTGCAGCTTGCCCGGTAGTGGCCATTCATCCCGGGAGAAAAGAGATTATTATTTATGGGGGTGCAGTACATTTTTCAAAAGAATACCTTTTAATCAACCAACAAAAGATTTACGGTCAGATAGTAACTTTTAATAAACAGGGATGGGAAAGTACTGATGAACCTGTTTATGTTACAAAACTTTCGCAAGAACATGGTACCATAAAAGGAACAGATAAATTATTAAAATCAATCAAAATTGGCGATATGCTTGGTGTAATTCCTGTTCATTCCTGCTTAACTGCAAACCTTATGAAATCTTATTACACCGCAGAAGATGATACATTAGATCACCTTTCGGGTGCAGTAAACTACTAAAATAAGAAGCCCGGGATTTTCCCGGGCCTTTGAGCCGGTGGAACTTCCATCCACATACGTTAATGTACCCTTTGTGGCGGCTTTTTTCTTTTTTTCTATTGCAAAATTACAAATAGTAAATGGATTTATAAATAATTTATATTACTAAAATATTAAATCACAATTTAGAATTTAACCTGTTTAATTTATAATTATGCCAGGTTAAAAATACAAACTAAAAGTAGTTCCCTCTCCGGGGCTTGAATTAACAGTAATACGCCCATTATGCAAAATCATAACCTGACGCGCAAATGAAAGTCCAATACCTGAGCCTCCTTCAGTTGTAGAGAAAAAAGGGATAAAAATTTTATCCAGTATTTCTTCTGGTATTCCAGCCCCGTTATCCTTTACCTGGATTAAAACTTTGTTTTCATTATAATAGTCTGCTTTAAGCTCAATGTTCTTTTCCTGCTTGCCGGCAGGCACGGCTTCTTTTTCGTTAAGCGCTTTTACAGCATTACGAATTATATTAATTAAGACCTGAGTAATCAGCTTTTCATCAGCAAGTACAGAGATTTCGTCAGCAATCAATCTATTTTTTATATTGATCTTATTTTCTTCTAACTCGCTAAGCAGTAATTCAGTAATATTATTAAACAACTGTTGAATATAAACCCTTTGATAGACAGGTCTGGGAATTTGGGTAAGATTTATATACGATTCTACAAAATTTAATAATCCCCGGCTTCGGGTTTCAATCGCATTTAACCCTTTTAAAATAGTTTCTTTATCAACTTTAGATTGATCTTCTGAACTTATTTTTTTTTGCATGCTGTATGTAAGCGATTTTATGGGCGTTACCGAATTCATGATTTCATGGGTTAGCACACGAATTAATTTTTGCCAGGCTTCAATCTCACTTTCTTCCAGTTGAGTTTTAATATTTTGTAATGTGAAAATATTGATTAATTTATCATCCTGTTTAATTTGAACCGATTGAGCTAAAATCTTTAGTTTTTCAAGATGAGACTCAACATTCAATATCGTTGTTTGTCTGGATTTTATGTTTAATAACCTCTCTCCTGCTTTGCCCAGTTTACGTACATGCTTTAACTGAATAACATTAAAAATATTTTTTGCTGCCTGATTACAAAATTCAACATTTCCATCCTTATCAAGAGCTAAAACTCCCACCGGTATATTCTCAAGGGTATATTTAAAATATTGCTGTTGCTGTTCCTTTTCTATCCATGATTTTTTTATGTGTGCGGTAATTTTATGATACGTTTCGTTTAACTGACTGTAAGACAAGTCAGAAGTATACTCATTTAAAATATAATCGGGGGTTTTAATGGTTTCTAAAAATTTATTTAAATCACGATTGGTTTTATTGATATAGTGCATTATATAAATAAAAAGCAAAACAAATAGTAATGCAAATGCCAACTTCGTTAAAATAAGCTGGCTCGACCATAAAGACCAGAAAAAGGAAAATCCTGCGAACGAAATAAGAAGTAATAGTGCAAAAAGTTTAAAGCTAAAACTATTCAATTTCATATTTTTTCAGTTTGTTATACAATGTTTTTCTCGATACACCCAGCTCCTTGGCAGCTTTAGAATAATTCCCTCTACTTTTTTCAATGGCTTGCATAATTATTCTTTTTTCATTTTCAGCTAAATCAAGCGTGTCATGTATTCTAAGTGGATGTTTCTGATGAGATGAAAACCAAAAATCGTTTTCATCTAACACATCATTTTCGCTCATAATAACTGCCTTCTCAACTATATGTTGCAGTTCGCGGATATTTCCCGGCCAGCCGTAATCCATTAGTTTATCTATTCCTGAGGGTTCAATTGTAAAAGTTGGTTTATCATATTTTGCTTCGTACTTCATTTTAAAAAAATCAACAAGCAAAGGAATATCCTCTTTGCGTTCTCTAAGAGGGGGCAACTCAATCTGTATGGTATTTATCCGATAGAGCAAATCTTCCCGAAACATTTCATCGTTTACCATTTCGGGCAATGGTTTATTTGTTGCACAAATTAACCGGATATCGACAGGACTCTTATAATTTGCTCCAAGCCGGCTTATCTCTCTGTTTTGTATAACAGAAAGCAATTTAGATTGAGAGGTTAACGATAAATTACCAATTTCATCCAGGAAAAGGGTTCCGCCTGATGCCAATTCAATTCTTCCGGGTTTATCGGTTTTAGCATCTGTAAAAGCCCCTTTAACATAACCAAAAAGCTCACTTTCAAAAAGTGTATCGGGCAGAGCTGCTACATCAAGGTTTACAAATACTTCGTTTTGTCGATTCGATAATTTATGGATTTCGCGGGCTACCAACTCTTTACCGGTACCATTTTCACCCAAAATTAAAACATTGGCATCGGTTTTTGCTACTTTTTGTATAATCTTAAAAATATGTTGCATAGGAGCTGATTCGCCAATGATCTTGGGAAACTGCTCTGAAATATTTTGAATTAAATGCTGTTGCTTTTGTTTTAAATAATTAATTTCATTGTTTGATTGACGAAGTTTGTAGGCATTTTCGATAGTTATTAAAAATTTTTCATCATCCCAGGGTTTCTGTATAAAATCAGTAGCTCCTTCACGAATCGCTTTTACTGCCAATTCCAAATCACTATAAGCAGTAATAAAAACGATAATGGCGTTCGGATCAATCTTTAAAATCTCATGCATCCAAAAAATTCCCTCATTGCCTGTACTTCGGCCTGCATTAAAATTCATATCCAATATTACCACATCAAAAACCTCCTTTTTATAAACTGAAGGAATAAGGTTGGGATTTTTGGCGGTTTGTACTTTAAATTTATCGGAAAGCAGCATTTCCAATGCCACTAAAATTTCATTGTTATCATCAACAATTAATATTTTTCCTTCTTTAATCATGTATAACTTCTTTTTTAATAATCAAATCTACATAAAATGAGTAATATTTATACACCCATTTGAAATTTTTACACACATAAATATTATCCATTATTTATAACATACTGAATATTAATAGTTTGTTTTTGTGGCATAAGCATTGTTTTCGTCATAACCATTGAATTAAAATTATCATTAAATTTACCCGATATGTTTAAAAATTATTTCATCATAGCGATCCGTAATTTAGTAAGGCAAAAAGGATATTTCTTTATTAACCTTTTAGGCCTAACCATTGGTTTAACAGCATGTTTATTAATTACTTTTTATGTAAATAATGAATTAAGCTACGACAGATTTCATGAAAAAGGAGATCTAATTTACCGCATAGGATATAAAACCAAAGCACCATCAGGTGAAATCCTAAAAATGCCAATAACAGAATATCGGCTAAAAGATGCATTTGAAAGCTATTTTAATCAAATTGATGAGTTTGTAAGGATTGGCATGCCGGGCTCATTTTATATTGAATATGAAGATAAAAAATTCTATCAGGAAAAAGTTTCTCTGGTTGATGAAAACTTTTTTGATGTTTTTACCTATAAATGGATAGCAGGAGATAAAGAAACAGCTTTAGACAAACCTTTTACAGGTGTAATTACCGAGTCGGTTGCTAAAAAATTTTTTGGAAATACCTCTCCGTTAGGCAAAAGAATACGTATTTACCACGAAACAGGTGAGGCTGAGATGACTATTACAGGAGTAATTGAAGAAATGCCGGAGAATGCCCATTTTCATATAAGTATTTTGGGTTCGATGAAAACCGGAAAGTATATTTATAATGAAATGGCATTAAATAATTGGGGAGAAACAACACAATTCAGTTATATCTTGCTACCGGAAGAAGTTTCTATAGAATCGTTAAAAAAATTATCAAAAGATTTTTTAAAAGAAACAAGAGATTTAACAGATGACGATTTATTATTTCAACCCCTATTTGATATTCATTTAAAATCGAATACCCGGTTTGAGATTGAAACAAACGGGAATCTCAGAAATGTAATTATTTTCTCCATTATAGCATTATTCATTCTTTTAATTGCTACGATAAATTATATGAATTTAGCTACAGCCCGTTCTACAAAGCGTGCCATGGAGGTAGGTATTCGAAAAATTTTAGGTGCCAAAAGAAGAAACCTTATCTTTCAATTTATTGGCGAAGCCATTTTCATTTCATTTATTGCCATTTGGCTTTCAGTAGCTTTTGCCGATTTACTATTACCAAAATTCAATCAGTTAGCAGGAACAGAGATAACTATAAACTGGATGAATAACTTGTGGGCAATATTATTAACATTTGCTGTTTCAATTATTATAGGTATTATTTCAGGGAGTTATCCAGCTTTTGTTTTAAGTTCATTTAAGCCTTTAAAAGTCTTAAAAGAAAAAATAAAATTTTCATCTTCCAGTTCATTCCTGAGAAAAATATTAGTAGTATTTCAATTTAGTATATCGGTAACTTTAATTATTTGCACACTTGTAGTTTTTATTCAGTGGCAGTATATGCACAATAAACCATTGGGTATCGATCCCTCCAATATTGTAATGATAAGGAATCCCGGGGTAAAACAATATGAATTACTAAAACAGGAATTGTTGAAAAACCCTGATATTATTTCAGTAACCGGCTCTAACAAACGGCCAACCCATAACTTAAGTAGTAATCTTCCCTATAAAGCCGAAAACGTAAACAGCGAGGATAAATCCATTAAACTTGTTACAGTTGACTATGATTTTTTCGAAACTCTTAACAATGAAATTATTCAAGGGAGGAGTTTTTCCAAATCCATAAGCTCCGATGAACACTCATCGTTTATTATTAATGAAACAGCTATGAAAGAATTTGGATGGAAAAATGCTGTTGGTAAAAGTTTTGAAACAATGACAATAGACTCCAGCGGGAATAACTGGCTTCCAAGAAGAGGACAAATTGTGGGTGTTGTAAAAGATTTTCATTTTGAGTCGGTACATAACAAAATCCCTCCCATGGTATTTTTTATAGATCACAACTGGCGCGACTGGGTATCCATAAAAATAAGCTCAACAAACACAAATAAAACCATAAATTATATAAAAAAAGTATGGAATACAATGGACACCGAACGCTATTTCAACCCCGTTTTTTATGATGAAAGTATTGATGCATTGTATCGGTCTGAAAAAAGATTTTTCCTCCTATTTATTATATTCTCGGTTTTAGCCATATCCATAGCATGTCTTGGAATATTTGGTTTAGCATCGTTTACTGCAGAGCAGCGAACGAAAGAAATTGGGATACGAAAAGTAATGGGCGCATCTGTATCGAGAATTATTGGTATCATAAATAAAGATTTTATTAAACTTGTTATTTTATCGAATATAATTTCCTGGCCTATAGCCTGGTATTTTATGCGCAACTGGTTAAATAATTATACTTATAGAATCGATTTAACTATCTGGCCCTTTATTATCAGTGGATTAATTGCCATTAGTATTGCTTTGTTATCTGTAAGTTACCAGGCATATAAAGCCAGCAGAACCAATCCTGTAAATGCATTGCGATATGAATAATAAAGAGTTCAATTTATATATTTATAAAAAATGGAGGCAAGTAATATATTTTTTCAATGCTAACTTCCAGATTTAAATACTAAACTCACGGTCGATTGCCTGGTCTAAAGAAATAAAAGTTTCTGTCCGGGCAATTCCCGGTATTTTTTGCATTTTATTTACCAAAACATTCATTAGATGCTGATTATCGACACAGTACATTTTCACTAACAAAGACCATGTTCCGGTAGTAAAATGGCATTCAACGATTTCAGGAATCTTTTCAATTTCATGAATCACTTTATCAAATACATGTCCTTTATCTAACATAATACCCACAAAGGCACATATATCAAAACCAACAGCCTTTGGTTTAACAATAAATTTCGAACCACTAATTATACCCGCTTCTTCTAATTTTCTAATTCGTTGATGAATGGCCGCTCCGGATATTTCACAGTTGCGAGCAATTTCAAGGTAAGGAGTACGGGCATTCTTAAGCAAATAAGCTAATATTTTGCGATCAGTGGTATCAATTTGAAACTTTTGAGTCATAATTAATTACTATTTAAAACAACAAACAAATATACAGTAAGAAAATTAATATGGGAGTAAATATTCAAAAATCCTTAATAAATATATGGTGATTATACATTTATTTGATTACACTATTTTTCTTAGAAGATTAATCTTTTAATTTGCCCCTCCCCTGCTTTCTTAACTGATAGCATTCAGGGGATAGAACTATGTAAATAGATATTATTGAGATTAAAATCAATTAGAACAATATTTATGATACAAAAGGGAAAGTAAAAAAAACATCCGAAGACAAAGCGTCTCCGGATGGAACTTATTATCATGAAAAAGAAAGATTAATTAAGCTTTTGGAGCTCTTGAATTATTTCAGTACCACGCTTAATTGCTTTTTCGTTAACCGGTAAAAGATGATGATATCTTTCAGGTAGTGATTTTCTCAAACCTTCAATTACATTATCCATTTTTACAATCGGTTTTATCTTAAGAAAACCACCCAAAACAATCATATTAAATGTCTTGGTAGTTTCCATTTTGGTAGCTTCTTCAGCAGCATCTACCCGGTAAACATTGATATCTTTACGTTCAGGATGGCGAGTAATACCATTTCCATCGTAAATTAATGTTCCGCCAGGTTTAACCATTTCTTCGAATTTATCCATCGATTGTTGGTTAAGTATAATAGCAGTGTCATATTCATTAATGATGGGAGAACTGATTCGTTCATCGCTAAGGATAACCGTTACATTAGCAGTTCCTCCTCTCATTTCAGGTCCGTATGATGGCATCCAGGTAACTTCCTGTCCTTGAACAATTCCTGAGTAACATAAAATTTTACCCATAGAAAGAACTCCCTGTCCTCCAAATCCGGCTATAATAATTTCTTCAGTCATTTTGTTTAATTTTTGAGTTTTAAAATTAAATTCTGTTTACCTGATTTATTCTTCAGGAACTTTAATATCTCCAAGCGGATAAAATGGGAACATATTATCAACCATCCATTGATTCGCATCATTTGGAGTCATTTTCCATCCAGAGTTACAATTAGATACAATCTCAACAAAAGAAAGGCCTTTTTTCAATTTTTGGTTTTCAAACGCTTTTCTTAATGCTTTTTTTGCTTTACGTGCGGCTGCCGGTGTATGAACTGCCTGACGGGTAACAAAGTATGTTCCGGGTAGTTGAGCAACCAGCTCGGTAATTTTTAAAGGATTACCCATTAACTTCGTATCACGTCCATAAGG
>Ga0102943_1000772_pt1 | contig 20874 bp, 22 predicted proteins | sample SalPonC_black_MG_FD_78174 | JGI IMG/M metagenome (GOLD analysis project Ga0102943, IMG submission 78174) | Salt pond soil microbial communities from South San Francisco under conditions of wetland restoration - Salt Pond MetaG... | ecosystem: Environmental > Aquatic > Marine > Intertidal zone >...
CCGCCGCAGGCTGCGGAAGGCGACGATCGGCGTCGAGCTGTCGATGCGCGGCCTGCTCCGCGGCTTCGGGCTCGAACTCGGCAAGGTCGCGCGGCGGCGCCTGCCGGAACGGGCCGGGCCGCCCGGTCGAGGACCGCGAGCGCATTCGCTACGAAGGGCCGATCCGCACCGCCGGCGTCGCGCCGGCCCTGCAGAACGCGCCCGACCCGGCCTTCTCGGACCCCGGTTGAGGAGCCCCGCCACGCCCCTCGATCTCGGGCATATCCGGGCCGGACCGAGCGTCTTCGCGGTGTTCGCCTGCATCGTGCCGGACGGCTTCGGCGTCCTGTTCCCGTTCATGACGAAGGGGAGTGAGCGGGACATGGCGATGACCTCCGTCGCGCCGGTCTGGGGACGGAAACGAGACCTGGCTGATCCTCGGCCGCGGCGGGCTCTTCGCGGCCTTCCCGCTGGCCTATGTGATGGTGATGCCGGCGCTCTGCGCGCCGATCGTCGCAATGCCGCTCGGCCTCGTGTTCCGGAGCGTGGCCTTCGGCGCCACGGTGCTTCTGGCGCTGATCCTCGGCTACACCGCCTACGCCTATTGGGTGTTCCGCGGCAAGGTGGACCCCGACGCGGGCTATCACCGATACTCGAGGGCGTGCGCCGGGCGCTCCGGTTCCTCGCCCTTTCGGCCGGAGGCGTGGCGACCGTCGCGCTGCTCGGTCTCCCGACCCGGCTCGCGCTGGCGTGACGCGCCCTCTGGCGCGGCGCCGGGCCGGGCCCCACCTCGTCGAACGACGTTCATGCCGCCCAAGGAGAGCCCGAATGCGACACGCGCCGCCCTCGCCCTGCATCGACGTCTGCAAGTACAAGCTGCGCGGTCGCTGCATCGGCTGCGGCATGACCAAGATGGAGAAGCAGGTGGCCGAGCGCGCGCGCACGCCCGAGGCCCGCCTGCAGATCCTGCGCGAGACGCTGCGCGCCCAAGCCTCCCTCGGCCGGAGCTTCGCGGGCTGGACCGGCGCCTACCGCGCCAAGTGCCGCCGCCAAGGCGTCGACTGCCCGCTAGACGAGCCGGTCGCCGAAGCCGGCGACGACGCCGTCGACACGTGAGACGCGCCATCGTCGCCCGGCCGCGCCGGCCCTCCCCGCTCGGCGCGGTCCGCGCGACCGCCTCCGCCGGGTGCGTCATTCTCTTGCCAGGCGAAGCGGTCGCGCCGCCGCTGCCCACCGCCACCCGATCCGATGACCCCGCCGATGCATCCGAGCGCTCAGCCGGAACGCGAGGCCCGACGCGACCCCGACCTTCGCGAGCAACAGCAACGGCAGCCCGCAGAGCAGCCCGAAGAAGGCGACGAGAGCGGCGAGGGCGATCCCCTCGCCGCCCGGACGCCGGACGGATCGGGGCGCGCGCGTCGCCGCCCGCGCCGGGTCCGTCATGTCAGCCGCCGAAGATCTCGAGGAACGGCATCTTGTTCTCCCCGTCCTCCGCCAGCGCCACGGCCGGATCGAACGGCATCAGCCGGATCTTGGAGCGGGGCCGGAAACCCTCGGTGGGCGCGACGTCGGGCTGCGGCGCTCCGGCGGCGAAGTCGGCGCGCGGCTTGGCATGACCTTGGTGGCGCGGTCGCGGACCCACTCGACGTCCACGTCGGGATGCTTCGCGACGAAGGCGTCGGGGGTGGCCTGCGCGTCGGCGTCGGGCTGAGAGGTGTAGAGGACGAGCTTGCCCGAAGCGGCGTCGGCGGCCGCCGGGGGGCGAGCCCGGCGGCGAGGACGAGGCGCAGGAAGGTCTTCGATCCGTCTCCCTGTCGCCGGAAGCCTCGCCTGTGGCCGAAGCGGAGCAGCGGAGGATCGACGACGTTACGAAGACGCTTTCGCGAAGCTGCGGCATCGGTGTCGCGGCGGTCGCGACGGGCGCAGCGAGGCGCCGCCTGCAACCTGTCGTCGCGGACCCGCCGCATAGCCCCCCGTCGCGGCAGCACGGTCGGCCGATGCCGCCGCCTTCGGCGGGTCGATGCGAACCGCGGCGCCCACCCCGCAGAGCGCGCGGCGCTCAGCGCAGGGCATGGCGGGAGAGACGCGCATGACAGTCCGACGCCGGCGCGATCAGGCTCGCGATCTCCGGGGGAAGCGACGGCTGCGGTCCCCCGGGCGCGGAGAAGCCGGTGGAGGCCTCGACCGCGGCGTACCAATGCGCAGCCCACACGCCGTCGCTCTCGCGTCGGCCCGGCGGCCAGGCGAGCATCGCGGGATCGAAGGGAATGCCGAGCGCGGCGCAGAGGGCGGAGAGCGTGCGCCGCGGGTCGCGGCGCACGTCGGCGGCGTCGATCACGGGCGGCGGGCGGCCGAGCATCTCCGTCACGGCGTCGAACAGCTCGGCCTGCCGCTCGAAGCCGAGATCGGCGAGCTCGAACATCTCGCGCTTCACGGCGTAGCTGGCGGCGACCTCACGCGGATCGCGGATCAGGAAGGCGACCGCCGCCCCCTCCATCCAGTCGAGGCCGACGCCGTCGACCATGTGGTGGGTCATGTGCTTCTCGTAGCGGATGCGGCCGGGCGGCGGATCCTCGGCGCAGCGGGCGGCGACGCGGCGCCAGTCGGTCTCCATCGAGGCCATGACCGCCTCTCGCATCGGATGTCCGATGCCGGTGAGGTGCAGGAAGGCGCCGTAGAACGGCTCGTCCACCACGTCGCAATCGGCGCGGGCGCCGAAGCTGCGCATCATCGCGGTGGAGAGGTTGCGCGGGCCGGACCACATCACGACGCGCATCGCCGGCCCCCGTCAGACGCCGACGTCGCGGGCGACCAGCTCGCGGTAGAGCGCCTGGAGCCGCCGGGTGACGGGCCCGGCGCCGCCGTCGCCGATGGGCCGGCCGTCGATCTCGCGCACGGGGGTCTGGCCGGCGAAGGTGCCGGTGAGGAACGCCTCGTCCGCGCCGTAGACGTCGACGAGGGAGAAGTTGCGCTCGAAGGCGGGGATGCCGTTCTCGCGGGCGAGTTCGAGGGTGTTGCGGCGGGTGATGCCGTTCATGCAGTAGTCGCCCGTCGAGGTCCAGACCTCGCCCTTGCGGACGATGAAGAAGTTGCACGAGTTCGTGGTGTTCACGAAGCCGTGCGGGTCGAGCATCAGCCCCTCGTCGGCGCCCGCCTTCTCGGCCTGCACGGCGGCGAGGACGCAGTTCAGCTTGGAGTGGGAGTTGAGCTTGGGGTCCTGGCTCATCGGCAGGCCGCGCACCTGGGGCACGGTGGCGAGGCTGACGCCGCGGTCGGCGAGGGCGGCGACGGGGCGCGAATGCTCGGCGATGATCACCATGGTCGGGCCGGAGCGGGAGAGCGCGGGGTGCTGGAACGGGCGGCTCTTGACGCCGCGCGTGACCATGAGGCGGGCGTGGGCGTTCTCGGTCATGTCGTTGGCGGCGCGGGTCTCCTCCAGCGCGGCCTTCACGGCGTCGCGGTCGCGGCCGACGTCGAGATCGATGGCCTTCGCGGCCTCGAACAGGCGGTCGAGGTGGTCGTCGAGGAAGGCCCAGCGGGCGTTCCGCAGACGCAGCCCCTCCCAGACGCCGTCGCCGAGGAGGAAGCCGGAGTCGTAGACCGAGACGACCGCCTCGGCGCGCGGCAGCAGGCGGCCGTCCACCCAGATCAGGATCCGCTCGTTGCGGGCGTCGATCTCGGCCTCGTGGGCGTTGGCGGGGGTCGCGTCGGTCATGGTCAATGGGTCTCGATGCCGGCGACGCGCCCGTCGGGCTCCAGCCGGAAGGGGCGGAAATGGGGCGGGATCACCACCGAGGCGTCGGGCGCGACGGCCTTGACCTCCTCGACGAAGCGGCCGGTATGGGCGAGCATCGCGTCCTGCGGCTCGCCGAAGGGCAGTCCCTGATCGTCCCAGTGGGTCGCGATCACGAGGGGCGGGCGGCCGAGCGCGGCCATGAGGCGCGCGGTGTAGTCCCGGATCTGCAGCCGCGGCGGCGCCGAGGCGACGAAGACGGCGTCCGGGCGCAGACCCTCGACCTCCCGCTCGATGAAGTTCATGGACCCGAACAGGAGCAGGACCCGCCCGCCGATGCGCAGTTCATAGGCGAAGGTGCCGCCTTCGACATAGTCGTCGAGCGCGAGCGGCTCGTCCTGCTGCGGGATCGTGCCGAAGTCCTTGTACAGCTTGCAGGAGAGCGCCGAATGCAGGCTCGGCACCACGCGCACGCCGATGTCGTCGTAAGCGTAGTCCTCGCCGCCGCGGACCGCGTGGATCCGCTCGTCCGGCACGCCGTGGTTTGCGCAGAGATTGGCGACGCTCTCCGAGCCGATCACCACGGCGCCGGTGCGCTTGGCGATGTGGGGCGTGTCCATCGCGTGGTTGAAATGGGCGTGGGAGAGCAGGACGTAGTCCGCCTTCGGCACGGTCCGGTCGACGAACTCCGCATCCACGACCGGGGGCGAACTCATCGGGATCACGGGGCGCGGATCGTCCTCGCCGGGCGTCGCGTCATGCGGGCCGTAGCGCCGTCCCTGGAAGCGGATGCGAGAGAGATAGGGGTCGAGCAGGACGGTGGTGCGGCCGTCGGTGACGCGCCAGCCGGCGGCCCCGAAATGCGTGAACTCCAGCGTCTCCACCGCGCCCTCCTCTCCGCGTCTTTCGCGGCCGGAGGCTGGCCCGCCCGCGGGCCGGGCGCAAGGGGCGGCTCTGGTCTCGGGCGGCCGCCGGGCCTAGCCTCGCGCGCAACCGAAGGACGCGAGGGGAGGACGACATGGCGGACTGGGCGCTTGTGACGGGCGGGGCCCGCGGCATCGGTGCGGCGACGGCGAGGCGGCTGCGCGAGGAGGGCTTCCGCGTGCTGGTCGCCGACCGCGTCGCGCCGGAGCACGACGACCTCGACGAGGCGGTGGAGCTCGACCTCTCCGACGCCGCCGCGACGCGCGCGACGCTGATGCCGCTGGCGGAGGCGCGTCCGCTGACGCGCCTGGTCAACAACGCCGGCATCGTCGAGCCCGCCTCGATCGAGGACACCGATCCCGACAGCGTCGAGCGGGTCGCCGCGGTGAACTTGCGCGCGCCGATCGTCTGTCTGCAGGCGCTGCTGCCGGCGATGAAGCGGGAGGGCCGCGGGCGGGTGGTCAACGTCTCGAGCCGCGTCGCCCTCGGCAAGGAGCTGCGGACGGTCTACGCGGCGACAAAGGCCGGCCTGCACGGCATGACCAAGACCTGGGCGCTGGAGCTCGGCCGGCACGGGATCACGGTGAACGCCGTCGGGCCGGGGCCGATCCGCACCGAGCTGTTCGAGGCGGTCAATCCGCCGGGCGATCCGCGCACGCAGGCGATCATCGACGGCGTGCCCGTCCGCCGGCTGGGGGAGCCGGCGGACGTGGCCGAGGCGGTCGCCTTCCTCTGCTCGGACCGCGCGGGCTTCGTGACGGGTCAGGTGCTCTACGTCTGTGGCGGCATGACGATCGGCTCGGCCTAGCCGGGAAGCGGCGGCGCGGCGTAGACCCGCTCGAGCGTCGCCTTCCAGGCGGGGTCGTCGAAGCTTTCGGGGCGATCCGCGCGCTCCCCGCGGCGCTCGAGATCCTCGAGGAAAAGGCGTGTGATCGCCTCGGGCGTCAGGTCGTGGCTCCCGTCCTCGAAGGCCTGCGCCTCGGCCTCGTCGGCGAAGCAGTAGGCCTTCCAGAGGATCGAGAGGCGGACCTTTTCGAAAGGCCAGCGCGAAAGGACGGTCTCGCCGTCCCGCACCTCCCAGCGACCGTCCACGCTCAGCGCGAGGGCGGCGTCGTAGGGAACGCCGTCGGCCGGAACGAATTCGTCGGGGCGTCCGAGGGGGCCGACTCGGTGCCACATGTATTCGTTGTCGGCGAGGACGGCGTGGTTCCAGTAGGGTGGGCGCTCGCTCCGCGAAGGGGCGTCGAGGCCGTCGGGCCAGTATTCGAATTCCCCGCCCTCGCCGTCGTAGAACCAGGTGATGGCTGAGGCGACGGGCACGGCCCAGTCGTGGAAGAGACCGGAATACCCCATCGGAACCAGCATCCAGGCCGGAATTTCGCGCTTCATGCAGCCGCGGAAGAAAGGGAGGTCCAGGTGCGGCGGCAGGCCCGCCATGGGCAGGTTGAGGTTGGTCATCATCGCGACGGGGCGGACGACCTCGGCGCCGAAGCTCTCCTTCGCGGCGTCGACGAAACGGGGGTTGTTCAGGTATCGTTCCGCGCCGTCCAGCAGCGCCCTGCCGCCCAGCGCCCAGAAGTTTCGGAACCAGCCGCCGGTGCGGGTGACGCCGGGATGCTTGTGCACCTTCTCCTGCGTCCGGTAGGGCGCGTGGGCGCGGACGAGGGCGAGCACGCCCTCCGGGTCCTCGAAGGCGGGTTCGAGCCGGCGGGGCGGCGCGAGCTGGCGCTTCGGGCGGACGGGCGCGTCGAGGGTCATGGGCGGGGCCTCCCTTGGATCCGGTCTTCGTCTTGGGGCCGGGGAACCGGCCCTCGACGAGGCTAGCGGCTGCGGGCCGCGATCTCAAAGCGCGGAATCCCGGCCGGCCGCATCGATCCGAGGCTGATCGAAATCAAGGACCGAACCCGGCGCGGCCCTATGGTGGCGGCGCGCGCGGCCGAGGACCGGCGACGCGCGGACGCAACGGACGGACGCGGGAGCGGACGGAACGGCATGTCCAGGGACACGGCGGACCAAGGGCGGATCGTCTCCATCGAAGGCACGGTGGTCGACGTGCGCTTCGCGGCGGACCCGCCCCCGGCCGAGACGCGGCTGACCGCCGGCGACGGCGGGATCGTGATCGAGGTCGCGGCGCTGATCGGCCGGCGCACGGTGCGCGGCATCGTGCTGACGGCGGACCGGCCGCTCGCGCTCGGCATGGCGGTCGTGAACACCGGCGGGCCGATCGAGGTGCCGGTCGGCGAGGCGCTGCTCGGGCGGATGGTCAATCTCTTCGGCGAGCCCATCGACCGCCTCGGCCCGCTCGACGCCGAGACGCGCAAGCCGATGCGGGGCGAGCGCGTGCCGCTGTCGCGGCGGCGCGTCGCGGGGGAGATCTTCGAGACCGGGATCAAGGCGGTGGACCTGCTGAGCCCGTTGGAGCGGGGCGGCAAGGCCGGCCTCTTCGGCGGCGCGGGCGTCGGCAAGACCGTGCTGATCACCGAGATGATCCACAACATGGTCGAGGCCTACGAGGGGCTCAGCCTGTTCTGCGGCATCGGCGAGCGCTGCCGCGAGGCCGAGGAGCTGTGGCGCGAGATGGGCGAGGCTGGCGTGCGCGAGCGCACCGTCATGATCTTCGGCCAGATGAACGAGAGTCCCGGCGTGCGCTTCCGCGTCGGGCACGCCGCGATGACCATCGCCGAGCATTTCCGCGACGCCGAGCGGCGCGACGTGCTGGTGCTGATCGACAACATCTTCCGCTTCGTGCAGGCGGGTGCGGAGGTCTCGGCCCTGCTCGGACGCATCCCGTCGCGGGTCGGCTACCAGCCGACCCTGGGCACCGAGCTCGCGGAGCTGGAGGAGCGGATCTGCTCGACCGACTCCGGCGCGATCTCCTCGGTCCAGGCGGTCTACGTGCCGGCGGACGATTTCACCGATCCCGCCGCGACGCACGCCTTCGCGCATCTCTCGGCTTCGATCACGCTCGCGCGGCGGCGGGCGGCGGAGGGGCTGTATCCGGCGATCGATCCTCTCAAGTCGGCCTCCAAGATGCTGACGCCGGCGGGTGTGGGCGAGCGGCATCACCGGCTCGCCGGCCAGGTCCGCAACGTCCTGGCGGAATACGACGAGCTCAAGGACATCATCGCGATGCTGGGCCTCGAGGAGCTGTCGCAGCGCGACCGGGCGACGGTGGCGAAGGCGCGGCGGCTGGAGCGTTTCCTGACGCAGCCGTTCTTCTCGACCGAGCAGTTCACCAGCTACGAAGGGCGCTTCGTGCCGCTGGAGGATACGCTGGAGGCGACCGAGCGCATCCTCGCCGGCGAGTTCGACGACCGCCCCGAGGGCGACTTCTACATGATCGGCGGGCTCGACGACCTCGAGGCGCGAGCCGAAGGCCGCTCCGGCGGACGGGCGGCATGAGCGAGACGATGACCCTGCGCGTGGTGACGCCGACGGGCGTGGCGCTGGAGACGGCGGCGACGCGGATCGTCGCGGTCTCGCCCGTCGGCGCCTTCGGGATGCTGCCGCGGCACGTCGACTACGTGACCGAGCTGATCCCCGGCGTGCTGATCCACGACGACGAGGGAGGCGAGGAACGCTTCCTCGGCGTCAACAGCGGCACGCTGGTCAAGTGCGGGGCGGAGGTGACGGTGGCGACGCGCGACGCGATCCCGGGCGACGACCTCTCGGCGCTTGAGCGGCGGGTGGCGGAGACGTTCGGGCGGATCGACGACCGCGAGCGGGCGGCCCGCGGCGCCTTGGCGCGGCTCGAGGCGGGGCTGGTGCGCCGGTTCTTCGACCTCGGCCGGGAGACGTCGCCGTGAGCCGGCCGGAGCGCGACGAGGAGGCGCGCGAGCGCCCCGAGCGGGCGGCCGAGGAGATCGCCCGCGGCGCGCGGCGCAAGCGCCGCGCGCGCGAGAAGGGGCGCCGGCCGGTGTGGTTCGGCCTCGGCATGTTCGGGCTGGTGGGCTGGGCCGTGGCGGTGCCGACGCTGGCCGGCGTGGCGCTGGGCCTGTGGCTGGACGCGCGAAGCGGCGGGGGCAGCGAGTGGACGCTGACGCTGCTGCTGGCGGGGGTCGGCCTCGGCTGCATCAACGCGCTCTGGTGGGTGAGCCGGGAGAGCAAGGGTGACTGAGGCGGCGTTCGTCGAGCCCGTTTTCGCGGCGGGTCTCGCGCTCGCCTTCGCGGCGGGCGCCGCGGCGGGGGCGGCGCATCTCGCGATGCTCTGGCGATCGACGCGGGCGCTGACCGCGGGGCGCGAGAGCCCGCTGCGCTTCGCGCTCGGCGGCCTCGTGCGCCCGGCCGCGACGGCGGGGATGGCGGCCGGGGCGCTCGCGCTCGGCGCAGGCGCCTGGGAGCTGGCGGCCGGGGCGGTCGGCTTCGGGGCCGCGCGGCTGGCGGCGACCGGCTGGGCGCGGCGCGGGGGCGCCGGGACCGGGTCCGCGCGGCGTGGCGGCGCAGGGGGCGGCGGAGAGGCATGACGCTCGGACCCGACGAGACGGTTCTGCTGCAGGTCGTCCCCGGCGTCGCGATCACCGCGACGCTGGCCTGGACCTGGGCGATCATGGCGGCGCTCACGCTGATCTCGGCGATCGCCGGGACGCGGCTTTCGGCGGGGGACGAGCGGCCCTCGCGCCTGCGCACGCTGGTCGAGGCGACGGTGGAGACGATCCGCGGTCAGATCGCCGCCATCGGCGTCAAGGACCCGGACCGCTACCTGCCCTTCGTGGGCACGCTGTTCCTGTTCATCGCCGCGGCGAACCTGCTCGCGCCCGTGCCGGGCTACACGCCGCCGACGGCATCGCTCTCCACCACCGCGGCGCTGGCGCTCTGCGTGCTGGCGGCGGTGCCGGTGTTCGCGGTGACGCGCAAGGGGATCGTGGGGTTTCTGCGCAGCTATCTTCAGCCGACGCCCTTCATGCTGCCGTTCAACATCATCGGCGAGCTGTCGCGCACGCTGGCGCTGGCGGTCCGCCTCTACGGCAACATGATGAGCGGCACGGTGATCGCGGCCATCCTGCTGTCGGTCGCGCCGCTGTTCTTTCCGGTGCTGATGCAGCTTCTGGGGCTGCTGACCGGGATGATCCAAGCCTACATCTTCGCCGTCCTCGCCATGGTCTACATCGCCTCCGCCGCCGCGGCGGGGGGGCGGACGGGCGGCGCTTCCAAGGGAGATCCGGATGGAGAGTGAAGCCCTGATCGCCGTCGCCTCGATCGTCACGGCCGGACTGACCATCGCCATCGGCGCGATCGGCCCGGCCTTGGGCGAGGGGCGGGCCGCGGCGCAGGCGCTGGCGGCGCTGGCGCAGCAGCCGGACGAGGCGAACACCATCACGCGGACGCTGTTCGTCAGCCTCGCGATGATCGAATCGACGGCGATCTACTGCTTCGTGGTCTCGATGATCCTGCTCTTCGCCAACCCCTTCGCGGATCTCGCGGCGGGGGCCGGGGCGGCGGCCGGCGGCGGCGGGGGCTGAGGCGATGGAGCTGGACTGGTTCACGGTCGCGGCGCAGGTCGTCAACTTCCTGATCCTGGTCTGGCTGCTGCGCCGCTTCCTCTACCGCCCCGTGACGCGGGCGATGGAGCGGCGGGAGGCGCGGATCGCGGAGCGGCTGGAGGAGGCCGAGACCAAGCGCGCGGAGGCGGAGGACGAGGCCGAGAGCCTGCGCGAGACGCGATCCGAACTGGAACGTCGGCGCGAGGAGACGCTGGAGGAGGCGCGGGCCGAGGCCGACGAGAAGCGCGAGGAGCTGGAGAAGGCGTTGGAGCGCGAGATGACCGAGCGGCGGGAGTCGCGCATCGAGGCGCTGGAGGCGGAGCGAGAGCGCTTCCTCGCGGATCTGCGGCGGCGCACGGCGCGGCACGTCAACGCGCTGGCCCGCTCGGCGCTGGCGGAGTTCGCCGACGCCTCGCTCGACGAGGCGACGGCGCGGCGCTTCGCGGAGCGCTTCGCCGCGGCCGAGGACGAGACCGTCGAGCGGCTCGCCGAGGCGGCGCGGGACGCGGATGAGGGTCCCTTGGTCGAGAGTCCGCGGCCGCTGGACGAGGAGAACCGCAGGCGCGTCGCCGAGGCGCTGGCGAAGCGGATGCCGGAGGCGCCGGAGCCGCGCTTCGAGACGGACGAGGCGTTGATCCTCGGCCTGCGGGTCTCGGCCGGGGGGCAGGTGCTGGAGTGGTCGCTGTCGGATCATCTGCAGCGGCTGGAGCGCTTCGTGGAGGACGAGCTGGACCGCGCGCCGGGCGCCGAGCGGGCCGCGGCATGAGGGCGCCGTGAACGGGGATCTGACGCGAGAAGTTGCGCGCGTCTTCGAGGGACTGGAACGCGCACGCGAGCAGGTGCGGCCGGACCTCGAGGCCGGGGAGGTCGGCCGGCTGCTGGAAGCCGGCGGCGGCGTCGCGCAGGTGGCGGGCTTCACCGACCTCGCGTCGGGCGAGCTTCTGGCCTTTCCGAACGGGCTGATGGGCGTCGCCGAGAGCCTCGGCGAGCGGCGGACCGGGGTGATGCTGCTCGGCCGTTCGGACGACCTGCGCGAGGGCGACGAGGTGCGCCGCACGCGCCGGGTGGTCGACGTGCCGGTGGGCGAGGCGTTGCTGGGGCGGGTGGTCGACGCGCTCGGGCGGCCCCTCGACGACGGCGGCGAGATCGGTGCGGAGGAGCGCCGGCCGGTGGAGCGCCCCGCTCCGCCGATCATGGCGCGGGCCCCGGTCACGACCCCGCTCCAGACCGGGATCAAGGTGATCGACGCGGCGCTGCCGATCGGGCGCGGCCAGCGCGAGCTGATCCTCGGCGACCGGCAGACCGGCAAGACCTCGGTCGCGCTCGACGCGGTGCTGGCGCAGCGGGAGACGGGCGTGCTCTCGGTCTGGTGCGCGATCGGCCAGCGCGCCTCGGCCGTGGTGCGGGTCCTGGAGCGGCTGCGGGCGGAGGGCGCGCTCGGCCGCTGCGTCGTCGTGGTGGCGGGGGGCGAGGACCCGCCGGGGCTGCAGTTCGTCGCGCCCTACGCCGCCGCCACCATCGCCGAGCGCTTCGCCGCCGACGGCGAGGACGTGCTGGTCGTGTTCGACGACCTCGTGCGCCACGCCCGCGCCTATCGGGAGCTGTCGCTGCTGATGCGCCGGCCGCCGGGGCGGGAGGCCTATCCGGGCGACGTCTTCTACATCCATTCGCGCCTGCTGGAGCGCGCGACGCATCTGCGCGAGGAGGAGGGCGGCGGCTCGATCACCGCATTGCCGGTGGTGGAGACGCAGGCGGGCGACATCTCGGCCTTCATTCCGACGAACCTGATCTCGATCACCGACGGGCAGATCTACCTCGATTCCGGGCTGTTCGAGCGGGGGCAGCTGCCGGCGGTGGACGTCGGGCGCTCGGTCTCGCGCGTCGGCGGCAAGGCGCAGCTGCCGGCGTTCCGGACGGTGGCGGCGGATCTGCGCCTCGCCTACTCGCAGTACGAGGAGCTGGAATCCTTCGCCCGCTTCGGCGCGCGGCTCGACGAGGAGACGCAGCGCAAGCTGGATCGCGGGCGGCGCGTGCGCCAGGTCCTGCGACAGGGCGAGGGCGACCATCTCTCCGTGATCGAACAGATCGCGGTGCTGCTGGCGACGACCTCCGGCGCCCTCGACAGCGTGGAGACGGACCGCGTGACCGAAGCCGAGGCGGCCGTCCGCGAGGCGGCGCGCGATCGGCTGACCGAGGTGGCCGAGCGGGCGGCGGCGGGCGAGACGCTCTCCGAGGAGGACCGCGAGGCCGTGCTTTCGACCGTCCGCGAGGCGCTGGCGGAGGCCGGCTTCGGCAAGACCGAAAGGGCGCGCGAGGGGCCGGACGACGAGGGGGAGGGCGATGGAGACGCTTGAAAGCCTCGCCTCCCGCATCGAGACCACCGAGGACATCCACGGCATCGTGCGCACCATGAAGGCGCTCTCGGCCGTCAGCATCCGCCAGTACGAGGCGGCGATGCAGGCGCTGGACCTCTACGGCGAGACGGTGGAGCTCGGCCTTTCGGCGGTGCTGCGCCGGCGCCGGCCGGACCTTCGGCGGTCCCCGACCGGCGGCGCCGGGGCGGCGATCGTGTTCGGCTCCGACCGCGGGCTCTGCGGGCGTTTCAACGAGCGGCTGGCCGACCGCGTGCAGGCCGAGGTCGCCGCGGCGCGCCGGGACGGCGGGAGCGCCCCCCGCCTGCTGGCGGTCGGCGGGCGCATGGCCACCCAGCTCGAGGCGCGGGGGGTCGGCGTGGAGACGGCGCACATGCAGCCGGGCTCCGCCGCGGGGCTGACGCGCGCGGCGCAGGCGATCCTGGTGGAGGCCGATCGCTGGCGGGCGGAGGCGGGCATCGGGCGCATCGAGGTGTTCCACAACCGGCGGGCCGAGGGCGCCGAGGGCGGCGCCACGGAGCCGGTCTCGGCGGTGCTGATCCCGCCGCCGCCCGAGACGCTGCGCGAGCTGACGGAGCGCGAATGGCCCGGGCGGTCCCTGCCCGACTTCAGGATGGAGGCGGGCGCGCTGTTCTCCTGGCTGATCCGGGAGCGGCTGCTGATCGGCGTCGCGCGCGCCGCGGCGCATTCGCTGGCCGGCGAGCACGCCGCGCGCCTCGCGGCGATGCAGGCGGCGGAGCGCAACATCGAGGAGCGGCTGGAGACGCTCTCGGCCCGCCGGCGGCGCACCCGGCAGACCTCGATCACCTCGGAACTGCTCGACATCGTCGGCGGCGTCGAAGCGATGCGCCGGCGCGATGCGGACGAGGATGCGGCGGAGCACGGCCGCGGCGAGGGTCGGCGCGGAGCGGGCGGGGGCCGCTGAGCGGCCCGCCGGGGTCAGGGAGCGGGGGCGAGCGCCCGTCCGTCGCGGCCGACGACGCGCCCGGCCTTCGCCACCAGCGCACGGGGCGCGGGGACGGCGACGGCCTCGGCCAAGGTCTCGCCTTCGAGGAGCACGACGTCGCCGGGGGCGCCGGGCTCGAGGCGATGCCGCGGCGCGTCCATGGCGGCGGCGCCGCCTTCGGTGCAGAGGCGGAGGGCGAGCTCGAGGTCCGCGTCGCGCCTGAGGTCGTTGCGCAGGCCGAGCAGCATCGCCCGCTCCAGCATGTCGCCCGTGCCGTAGGGGGTCCAGACGTCGCGGAAGCCGTCGTTGCCGGCGCCGACGACGACGCCGGCCGCCAGCAGTTCCTTGACCGCGGGGACGGGCGCGAAGGCCGGCGCGGTGGTGAGCACCCGGACCTCCAGCGCCGCGATCCGCTCGGTCAAGGCGGCGGCGCGGGCGCGGTCGGGCATGCCGAGGCAGAAGGCGTGGCTGACGGCGACGCGGCCCTGCATCGAGAGCGCCTCGGTCCGCTCCAGGATCAGCTCCAGCGAGAACGCGCCGAGTTCGCCGCGCTCGTGCAGGTGGATGTCGACCGGCTTGCCGTGCTTCTCGGCGAGGCCGAAGACGACGTCGAGATGGCCCTTCGGATCGCGGTCGATGGCGCAGGGATCGAGCCCGCCGACCAGATCGGCGCCGGCGGCGAGGGCGGCGTCGAGCAGCTCGGCCGTGCCGGGGCGGATCAGGAGGCCTGACTGCGGGAAGGCGACGATCTCGATCTCCACCTGCCCCGCCAGCGCGCGTCGGGTCTCGGCGACGCCTTCGAGGGCGGCGAGGCCCTGATCGGTGTCGACGTCGACATGGCTGCGGATGCGCGTCGTGCCGAAGCCGAGGCTGCGGAGGGCGTGGCGCATCGACTGGACGTGCGGGTCGAGCGCGCGCTCGCGCTTGACGCGGCGCTCGGTCTCGATGCGGTCCATGATCGTCGGGCCGATGTCGTTGCGCCACCAGGGATGGCCGAGCATCGACTTGTCGAGATGGGTGTGGGCGTCGACGAGGCCGGGGATCGCGAGACGGCCGGCGGCGTCCTCGATCGGCGCGCCCCCGGGGTCGAGGTCCGGCCCGATCGCGGCGATGCGGCCGGCCCGGATCAGGAGGTCGGACGGCGGGCCGCCCATCGGGCGGGCGTTCCGGATCAGCAGGTCGGTCATGCGGCGGGCCCGCCGACGAGGGCGGATGGCGGGGTTCGAGGCCGGCGGCGGGCCGGCGGGTGCGGGTCGAGCAGGCTCATCGGCGCAGTCTCCGCCGGCGCGGCGCGCGGCGCAACGCTTCCCGTCGCGGGGCCGGGCGGCTAGCCTTGCCCCGACGCGGCGTGGAGGAGGGAACGGCATGGCGGGACGGCTCGAGGGCAAGCGGGTTCTGGTGACCGGCGCGAGCCGGGGCATCGGGCGGGCGATCGCGGAGCGTTTCGCCGAGGAGGGGGCGCGGCTCTGCCTCGCCGCGACGACGCCGGAGCGTCTGGAGGAGACGCGCGCGGCGCTCGATGCGCTCGGCGCCGAGGCGGTGACGGTGGCGGGCGACGTCAGCCTGCGCGAGGACGTGGAGCGGATGATCGGCGCCTGCGAGGACGGCCTCGGCGGGCTCGACGTGCTGGTGAACAACGCGGGCGTCTACAAGGCGGCCCGCTTCGTGGACTACGCGCCCGAGGATTTCGACCGGGTGATGAAGGTGAACGCCTACGGCGTGTTCCACGCCATGCAGGCGGCGCTGAAGCGGATGACGGCGCAGGGGGGCGGCAAGATCGTCAACGTCGCCTCAACCGCCGGGCGGCACGAATCGATGAATCAGGCGGCCTACAACGCCTCCAAGCACGCCGTCGTCGGGCTGACCCGCTGCGCGGCGCTGGAGCATGCGGCGGACGGCGTCACGGTCAACGCGATCTGCCCCGGGTTCGTCGAGACCGACATGCTCGACAACTTCTCCACCCATGCGGAGATCATGGGCATCGGCGTCGATCAGCTGATGGAGGGGCTGAGGGGCCGCGTGCCGATGCGCCGCTTCCTGGCGCCGCGGGAGATCGCGGATCTCGCGGTCTATCTCTCGGCGCCGGAATCGGACGGGATGACGGGCCAGTGCATCGTGATCTCGGGCGGGATGCGGATGGATTGAGGCGCTCCCGGCGTCGGACCTTCGTGCGGACATCGTCGGACATTCGTGCAGACGGCGTCGGACTTTCGTGCGGCCGATGTCGGGCTTCGGTGCGCCGCGGGTCGGCCGGGCGTCGGCCCGGGGTCGGCCCCGCGTCGGGCTTTCGTGCGGCCGGCGTCGTGACCTGGCGCCGACGTCGTCGGACGGGGGCGCCCCGGATCGCTACGGGCGTCGATGGAAGGGGTCTCGCCACGCGGCGCGGGAGGATGGCGGGGAAGCGTGAAGGCCGGGTTGACGCGCGGGGCGCGGGATCAGGCGACATCGAGGCCGTAGGGGGCGCGGCCCGGTTTCTCGAGGGGCCGGGCGCGGCGGCGGGCGCCGATGGGCGGCGCCTCGGCCGCGACGGCCATGACGGTGATCTCCGGCGCGGCGTCGAGGCGCAGGAGCGCGACGGCGAAGGGCGTGGCGCCGATCGGCGAGGGCAGCGGCGCGCGATGGGGCGTCGCCGCCGAGAGGACGACGCCCTCGCCCGGCAGCTCGATCGCCTCCACCGGACCGCCGCAGCGCGGGCAGAAGCCGCGGCCGGGCAGCGCGTGGCGGGCGCAGCGGGGGCAGCGCTCGGCGGCGATCATGCCGAAGCTCCCGGGACCGGCGGGAGGGCGGAGCGGCGCAGGGCGGGCGTCATGCGGCGCCCTCCAGCACCAGCGAGACGTTGGCCGAGAGCACGCCGCCGTCGCCGTGCAGGAAGGCGAGCGGGCGGCGCTGCGAGCCGCCGGCGTCGTCGTCGCGCATCCGGCGCACCGTCTCGACGAGGTGGGAGAGGCCGCCGGCGACGCCGGGATGGCCGTAGGACATCAGCCCGCCATGGGTGTTGAGCGGAAGCGGCCCCTCGCGGTCGAAGCGGCCCTCGGCCACCTCGTGCACGGCGCGGCCGGGCCCGGAGATCCCCGTCGCCTCCAAGAGCATGGCGAGGGTGACCGAGAAGCTGTCGTAGACGCCGAGGCGGCCCATGTCCTTCGGCCCGCGGCCGGCGGCGGCGAAGGCGGCGGCCGAACTCTGCCGGGCGCCGAGGGCGACGTCGTCGGGCGCCTCGCTCATGTGCTGGTGGGTGTGGGCCTGGGCGGCGCCGGCGATTCGGATGGCGGGGCCGGCGGCCGGCGGGTCGGCGGAGACGAGGACGGCGGCGGCGCCGTCCGAGACCGGGCAGCAGTCCAGCAGCTTCAGCGGCGGGGCGATGGGTTTCGAGGCCATCACGTCGGCCTCGGTGATCGGCTCGCGGAACTGGGCGCCCTCGGTCGCCGCGGCGTGGCGGCGCAGGAGGACCGGGATGCGGGCGAGCGCGCGCTCGGTCAGGCCGGTCTCGTGCAGGTAGCGGGCGGCGAGGAGGGCGTAATAGGCCGGGATCGAGCCGCCGTTCGGGACCTCGTGCCGGGGATGGCCGACCTGCGCGAGGGTCTTCAGCACGTCCTCGCGGGTGGCGCCGCTGCGCCGGTTCTCGCCCGCGACCACGAGGACGCGCCGGGCGGCGCCGGCGGCGACGAGGCGGTGCGCGAGATCGACCATGACGAGCCCGGTGGCGCCGCCGGCCGAGACGCCGTGCGCGAAGCCGGGGGTCACGCCGAAGGTCTCCGCGAGGAGGGTGGCCGGCATCACGTGGGGCAGCGTGGTGGCGTAGCCGACGAGGAGGGCGTCGACCTCGCCGCGTTCGGCCCCGGCGTCGGCGAGGCAGGCTTCCGCCGCGCGGCATTGCAGGGCGAGGGCGTCGGCCGGGGCGTGATCGCCGAAGGCGGTCATCGCGACGCCGGCGAGATGGGCGGCGGGGCGGGTCATGCGGAGCGGCGGGGGGCGGCGGACATGGCGGCGAGGCTAGGCGCGGGCGGGCCGGATGGCCAGAGGGCGCGTGGCGGGGGAGCGGCGGGCTCCGGTCCTGCGCGGGGAGGGGACGGGGCGGCCCTTTCGCCGCGGCGCATCGGGCCTTCGCGGCGACGCGGGGGCTCGGCCTGGACGCGCCCCGCCGCGGTCCGGCGGCGGGGCGGGCGGGATCACTCGGCGGCGACGGTGGCGTCGGCCATCGCCGCCTGGGCGCAGAAGCAGCTCGCCGCCACCCGGCCGTCGGCGCGGGAGAGGGCGAGATCGAGGCGCTGGCGGATGAGTCTCCCCTCCACCGTGTCGGCGGCGTCGCGGCGCTCGAGGCAGTCCATCAGGCCCTTGAGGCTCCAGACGTTGTCGGGGTGGATGGTGGCGCGGGAGAGCGTGCCGCCGAGGCCGAGATCCTCGCGGTAGACGGCCTCGGCCTCCTCGACATGGCCCTGTTCGAGGAGGAGCGCGCCGAGGGCGTGGCGGGTGGGCTGCATCCAGCCCCAAGGCTCGTCGTAGGGGAGGTGGTCGTCGAGCTCCACCGAGCGGCGGAGGGCGGCGAAGGCCGGCTCGTGGTTTCCCTTGCGGTACTCGATCTCGCCTTCGAGCATGGCCTCGGCGATCTCCAGCAGGTCGACGCAGGTGTTGTTGTGGATCAGGCGGCTTTCGGGGACGGCGGCCTTGGCCTCCCGGAAGCGGGCCTGCATCGCCTCGGCCTCGGCCACCTCGCCGAGGGCGGCGTGGGCGACGCCCTTGGCGTAGCGCATGAAGGCGAGGGTGGCGCAGTGGAGGTCGGGGTCCGAGGGCTCCTCCTGCGCCAGGATCTCCCGCCATTTGCCGAAGCGCACGAGGACGTGCTGCTTGTGGGAGAGGTAGCCTTCCATGAAGTCGGCCATCGGGGGCGAGGGGAGGCGGAGCAGTTCCTCGGGCGTGGTCGCGATCAGTTCCTCGGCGGCGGCGAGGGCGGGTTCGTACTGGCCGAGGAACATCGCGCCGTAGATGGCGAAGTGGTAATCGTGGATGCGGTAGGCGGAGTAGAAGTTCATCACGCCGCGGGCGTCCATCGCCTTGCGGTCGGCCTTGATCGCCTCCTGGTTCCAGACGAGCACGTCGCGGTAGTGGCCGCAGAGCACGTCGATGTGGGTCGGCATGTGGATCAGGTGGCCGGCGTCGGGGACGAGCGTGCGCAGGACGTCGCCGGCCTTCAGCGCCTTCTCGGGATGCGGCGACATCTCCATCAGGTGGACGTAGAGGTGGAGGACGCCGGGATGGCGCATGGCGCCGGGGATCTCGGCCATGGCGCGCTCCAGCACGCGCTGCGCCTCCTCGGTGCGCGCCTTGGGGTTGGGCCGGCCGGTGTCGAGGTTCCACATCTTCCAGGGCGTGATGTTCATGATCGCCTCGACGTAGATCGTGGTGACGTCGAGATCGTCGGGGAAGCGCCGGTGCACCGCCTCCATCGCGTCGGCGAAGGCGGCGTTCCACGGGCGCATGTCCTCCACCGGCTCGGTCTGCGGATAGCGGGCCTCCAGCGCCTCGATCAGCGCGCGTTCCGCTTGCGTCACCTGCCCGGCGAGGGCCTGGGCGTTGCGCATCTCGGCGTGCGCGCCGGCCAGCACCTGGGCGCGGCCGACCGGGTCCATCAGCTGCCAGGGGAAGTTGTAGTTCGGCCCGAGGGCGTAGGCCTTGCCCCAATGCGCCATGGCGCAGTCGGGACCGGCCGCGATCGCCTTGTCGAAGCAGGCGACGGCCTCCTCGTGCCAGTAGCCGTAGCACCAGACGAGGCCCCGGTCGAACCAGAGCTGCGCCTCCGGCGAGGCGGTGGTGACCGTGCGGCCGTGGACGTCGATGTCGAAATAGTCGCTCATGGTCCGACTCCCCTTCGGTCCCCGCCTGACGCGACCTAGGATAGCATCGACCGGCGATTCCCTTAACGATCGGTTTGGAGAGCGGCGGGGGGCCTCGCCGCCCCGACCGCGCGGGAGCCGCCGTCCTGCGGGCGGCCCCCGTTCCGCGCCCTAGGCGGCGACGATGTTGTGCTCGGGTCCGTAGGGGAAGCGGGTGACGTTCTCCGGCCCGGCCTCGTCGAGGACGACGATGTCGTGCTCGCGGTAGCCGCCCGCGCCCGGCGTGCCCTCGGGCAGGGTCAGCATGGGCTCCATCGACACGACCATGCCGTCGGTCAGTTCGGTGTCGACGTCCTCGCGCAGCTCCAGCCCGGCTTCGCGGCCGTAGTGGTGGGACAGCAGGCCGAACGAGTGCCCGTAGCCGAAGCTGCGATGGCGCAGGAGATCGCGCGCGGCGAAGAACGCGTTGATCTCGTCGCAGATGCCCGAACAGGTCGCGCCCTGGCGGATCAGCGACAGCCCCAGCTCGTGCGCCGCCACGTTCGCCTCCCAGATCGCGAGCGACGCCTTGTCCGGCTCGCCGAGGAAGAGCGTGCGCTCGAGCGCGGCGTAGTAGCCGGAGATCATCGGGAAGGTGTTGAGGCTGAGGATGTCGCCGGCCTGCAGCCGGCGCGTCGTCACGGGGTTGTGGGCGCCGTCGGTGTTCAGGCCGGACTGGAACCAGACCCAGGTGTCGCGCAGCTCGCTCTCCGGATGCGCGCGGGCGATCTCGGCCTCCATCGCGTCGCGCCCGGCCATGGCGACGTCGATCTCCCGCGCGCCGACCCGGATCGCGTCGCGCACCGCCGCGCCGCCGACGTCCGCGATGCGCGCGCCCTCGCGGATCAGCGCGATCTCCTCGGCCGACTTCACCATGCGCCGCGCCATGGTGTCGCCGGCTATGTCGACGGCCTCGGCGCCGAGGAACTCCGCCAGCTTGCCCATCTGGGTCAGCGTGAGGTGGTCGCCCTCGATCCCCACGCGCCCGCCGGTTCCGACGACGGAGCGGACGGCGCGCCAGAAGTTGTCGCGCTTCCAGTCGGTGTAGACGAGGTTCTCGTCCGCCGAGCGCCGCCAGGGCTGCCCGCCGTCGATGTTGGCCGAGACGGTGACCGACCGGTCCTGCGTCACCACGCAGGCGTAGGGCCGTCCGAAGGCGCAGTAGAGGAAGCCCGAATGGTAGGCGACGCCGTGCATCGAGGTGAGGATCGCGGCGTCGAGCCCCCGCGCCGCGAGGATCTCCCGGAGGCCCGCGAGGCGCCGGTCGTGTTCGGCCCGGCTGAAGGGCGAGGGCGCCTTCCCGCCGTTCCGGAAGGCGAAGAACTCGGGGCGCGCGGCCGCCGCGGCGGATCGCGTTCCGGCTGGAGCCATCTCGGCCTCCCGCTCTGGAGGGAGCGGAGGCGGGCCTCCGATCTCCCGATCGAAAGTCCCGGCGTTCAGGAGGGAATGCGAGCGGGAGCCGAAGCCCCCCGGCGACGCCATCGCCCTTGCGCTCGGTCGTGGAATACCATCGGCGGGAGGATGGAACAAGGAAGCCGGCAGGGCGCGTGGGGACGAGCGCGCCGGCAGGGCG
>Ga0102943_1000773_pt1 | contig 20858 bp, 15 predicted proteins | sample SalPonC_black_MG_FD_78174 | JGI IMG/M metagenome (GOLD analysis project Ga0102943, IMG submission 78174) | Salt pond soil microbial communities from South San Francisco under conditions of wetland restoration - Salt Pond MetaG... | ecosystem: Environmental > Aquatic > Marine > Intertidal zone >...
CATCCCCCTCGACGCGGCGGCGCCCCGCAACCTCCCGCAGGCCGCAGAGCCCGAGGCCGCTGCGGCGATCCTGCGCCATGTCGGCGCCGCCATGCGCGCCGGCGCGCCGATCCATGTCCTCGGCCGGATCCCGAACGACGACCGTCTCTCGACGCGGCAAGCGGTGACTTCGACGTCGTCTCCTCAACCTCCGCCAGGCCGGCGCGGCCTGCCCCGTCTCCGACCACGCCGCCTGGCTGCACGCCGCCGACATCGTCCACGGCCCCGCCCCGCCCGGCACGTCGATGATCTCCGCCCCGCAAGGCCCGACCCGACCACGACGGCGCAGCTTGCCGCGCGGGCCGCGGGAGCCAGGGCCCCTTGGCGCCCGGCTTCCCTTCTCACCCCTCGAAACCGGACGGGCGCCCCCGGTCGCCGCCAGCGCCCCGGCGCGCTCGCGCAGGTCGCCCGCGCCCCGGACAACCCCGCGTCAAGCTTTTCCCGGTCTCATGCGCGCCCGCGCGACTCGCCGCCTCCCTTTCCGCCGAAGGCCGTCATGCCTCCCTCCGCCCTCGGGCTGTCCCGTTTCGGCGCACTCCCCGTCGCGGGCGTCGGCACAGGTTGCGCACGAAATCCCGACGCGGGCCGCACGAAAGGCGGACGGCGGGTGCACGGATGCCGCACGAAAGGCCGACAGGCGGCCGACCGGGGGCCGACGACTGACATGCCAAAGGCCGACGACGTCGGTACGAACGGCCGACGTTTGCTGCACGGATGCGGCGCCGCTCAGCGCCTCTCGATCAGGGCGTCGAGCCCCAGGCACGCCGCCGGCGCCCCGCCGGGGAACACCCGCATCGGGTTCACCTCGACGCTCTCCACCTCGTCCTCCGACGCCGCGAACACCGACAGCGCCGAAACCGCCGCCGCCGCCGCCGCGACGTCGCAGGGCTCCGCCCCTCGTGCCCCCTCCAGCAGCGCGAAACCCTTGAGTTCCCGCAGCATCTCCTCCGCCGCGACGACCGAGACAGGCGCCTTGCGGAACGCCACGTCGCCCAGCACCTCGGTGAAGATCCCGCCGAGGCCGACCATGACCACCGGCCCGAAGACCGGGTCGCGGCGGGCGCCCAGGATCAGGTCCACCCCCTCCGGCAGCATCGGCGAGACCAGAGCGCCCGCCACCGTCGCCCCCGGCGCCCGCTCCGCGACCCTCCGCATCATGGCCGAAAACTCGTCCCCGGCCCGCTCCGCCGGCACGCCGAGCGCGACGCCCCCGGCCTCCGTCTTGTGCAGGATGTCGGCCGAGGCGACCTTGATCGCGACGGTCCCGAACCGCGCCGCCGCCGCCGCGGCCTCGTCGGCGTCCTTCGCCAGCACGTCCTCGGCCATCGGCAGCCCGGCCGCCGCCAGCACCGCCCGCGCCTCCCGCTCGCCAGGCACGCCCTCCGGCAGGCCCCGGGCGGCCGGAACCGCCGGCGCCGCGTCGGCCCCCTTCGCGAAGCCCTCCCCGAACCGCGTCAGCGCACCCAGCGCCGCGACGGCGCGAGAGGGGTCCTCGAACACCGGAAAGCCATCCGCCTCGTAGCTTGCCACGATGTCCGGATCCGCCACCAGCGACTGGATCACGAGGGCGTCCTCATGCCCCTTCAGCCCCTCCGCCATCGCCGCGCGCAGCGGCCCGGCGTTGGAGGCGCTGCCCGCCACCGTGGTCCAGAAGGCGACGATGGAGTCGTATTCCCCCCGTTCCATCATGGTGCGGATGAAGTCGGTGATGATGCCCATGTCGTTGAAGCTCTGGGCCGTCACGTCCACCGGATTGCGCGGCGCCGCGAACGGCACCCGCGCCTTCAGCTCCGCCTGCGCGTCCTCGGGCATCGGCGCGACGTCGAGCCCCTCGGCCTCCGCCGCATCCGCCATCAGCACCCCGGCCCCGCCCGAGATCGTCACGATCCCGACCCGACGCCCCACGGGATAGAGCCGCGGCCGCGCCGCATAGGCGATGTCGAGCGCCTCTTCCGTGGTCCTCGCCCGCCACGCCCCGAATTGGCGCAGCACCGCGTCGTAGACCGCGTCCTCGCCCGCCAGCGAGGCGGTGTGCGAGGCCGCCGCCGCCGCCCCGACCTCCGAGCGGCCGACCTTCATCATCACCACGGGCTTCCTCGCGGCCCGCGCCGTCTCGAGGCTGGCGACCAGCCGCTCCCCGTCCTTCACCCCCTCGCAGTAGGCGAGGATGCAATGGACGTCCTCGTCCTCCGCCATCAGTCCGATGGTCTCGGCGACCGTGACGTCCGCCTCGTTGCCCGTGGTCAGCAGGTACCGCGTCCCGATCCCGCGCTTTCGCGCCAGAAAATAGATGTGCGACCCGTAGGCCCCCGACTGGCTGGCGATGCCGAGGCCGCCGGTCTCCGGCCGTCCCCGCTCCAGCGTGGCCGAGAAGCAGGGCGTGAACCCCGTGCCCGCGTTGAACCCGCCGAGGCAGTTCGGCCCGATCAGCCGCACCCCGCCGGCCCGCGCGGCCGCGAGCGCGGCCTCCTCCAGCGCGGCCCCCTCGTCCCCCGCCTCGCGGAAGCCCGAGGAGAACACCATCGCCGCCTTCGCGCCCTTCTCGGCCGCCGCCTCGATCGCCCCCGCCACGGTGGGCGCGGGGGTGGCGATCAGCACGAAGTCGATCCCGCCCTCGACCTCGGCCAACGAGGGGTAGGCCCTGAGCCCCTGCACCGTGTCGCGCTTCGGGTTCACGGGCACGATCCGGCCGGAGAAGCCGAAGTCGTGCATGTACTTGATCGGCCGCCCGCCGATCCGCACCGGATCGTCCGAGGCGCCGACGATCGCCACCGTCTCGGGCGAGAGGAGATCCGCGAGCCCGCTCATTTGCGAAGATCCTCGATCGTCAGGAACGGCGAGATCGCCTCGGCGCTCGCCTTTACGTGAATCACCGCAGGCCCGTCATGGGCGAGCGCGGCCTCCGCCGCGGGTCCCGCCTCCTCCGGCGTCTCGACCGTGATGCCGAGTGCGCCGAAGCTCCGCGCCCAGGCCGCGAAGTCGGGATTGGCCAGCGCCGTGCCGTGAACCCGCCCCGGATACGCCTTCTCCTGGTGCAGGCGGATCGTGCCGTAGGTCCCGTTGTCGGAGATGACGATCACCGGCTTGGCGCCCGTCGCCGCGGCCGTCGCCAGCTCCGACCCCGTCATCAGGACCCCGCCGTCGCCGGCGAAGCCGATCACCTTGCGTCCCGGCTCGCGCAGCGCCGCCGCGACCGCGGCCGGAACGCCGAGGCCCATCGCCCCGCCGACCGCGCCGATCGACTGCTGCGTGCCGTCCCACGGCCAGTGGCAATGGATCCAGCCCGAAAAGTTGCCCGCGTCCATGGTCAGGATGGAGTCCTTCGGCGCCCGCTCCGCCAGCGCCTTGACCATCCAGCCGAATTCCACGCCATCGGGCCGCGCCTGCGGCGGCCGGTCCATGATCCGCCGCGCCGTCGCGTTGAGCCGGCCCGACCACGCGCGCCGCCCCTCGGTCACCTCGGCGTTGCGCCCGGCCAGCGCCGCGAGGAAGGCGGCCGGGTCCGCCGCGACGCCGAGCTCGGTGCGATACACCGCGCCGATCCGGTCCGGGTCGGGATGCACGTGGATGATCGGCTGCTCCGGCACGGGCGCCTTCGGCAGCGTGAAGCCCTGCGTCGGAGTGTCGCCGAGGCGCGTGCCGACGGCGAGGATCAGGTCCGCCTCGGCCAAGGCCTTCACCTGCGCCGGCGGGATCTTGAAGCCCAGATGCCCGGCGTAGAGAGGCGAGGCGTTGTCGAAGATGTGCTGCTGCTTGAAGGTCAGCGCCACCGGCAGACCGTGCGCCTCGGCCGCCCGCGCCAGCGCCTCGCGCCCCTCGGGCGAGGCGCAGCCGGAGCCCGCGATCAGCAGCGGCCGCTCGGCCGCCGCCAGCATCGCCGCGGCGCGGTCGACCGCCTCCGCCCCCGGCGGCGCCGAGGCGACGGGCAGCGGCCCCATCGGCCGCGCCTCGGTCTCGTCCGACAGCATGTCCTCCGGCAGCGCGATCACCACCGGCCCCGGCGTGCCCGACATCGAGAGGCGCACCGCCCGCGCCAGCGTCTCCGGCAGACGGTCGGCGTCGTGCACCTCCCAGACGCCTTTCGCCATCTCGCCGAAGAAGCGCCCGTAATCGACCTCCTGGAAGGCGCCGAGGCCGCGCTCCCAGCGCGCCACCTGCCCGATCAGCGCGACCAGCGGCACCGCGTCCTGCTCCGCGAGGTGCAACGCGATGGAGAGGTTCGTGGCGCCCGGCCCGCGGCTCGCGGCGCACAATCCGGGCCGCCCGGTCAGCTTCGCGTCGGCCACCGCCATCAGCCCGGCGCCGCCCTCGTGCCGGCACACCACGGTCTCCACGGGAGATCCGAGCAGCGCGTCGAGCAAGGCGAGATAACTCTCGCCCGGCACGCAGAACAGCCGGTCGAACCCCTGCGCCGCCAGGCACTCCGCCAGAAGATCCGCCGCCCGCGCCATGCCGTGCCTCCCCATTCCGTTACGTCGCCCCGGTCAAGCGCCGGGTTGACGGGGACTTAGGACTCGGGGACTTTCCGTTGCAACCTAGAAACGCCACCGGATCCGACAGGGAGGACGATCCATGACGTTCCGCGCCTTCGCGCCCCTCGCCTTCGCCGCACTCGCCGCGACGCCCCTTCACGCCCAGGAGATCGACCTCCCCGGCCAGCTCGCCTGGACCGCCTACGGCACCGGCTCGGCCGGCTACAACCAGTCGGTCGCCATCGGCGCCGCGCTGCAGGAGGCCACCGGCACGAACCTCCGCGTGCTGCCCGGCAAGAACGACGTCGCGCGGTCCGAGCCGCTGCGCCAGGGCCGCGTGCAGTTCTCCGCCACCGGCGTCGGCGGCTCCTTCATGGCGCAGGAAGGCGTGTTCGTCTTCGGCTCCGAGAGCTGGGGCCCGCAGCCGGTCCGCGTCCTCGTCGCCAACAACGGCGGCACCGTGGGACTCGCCGTCGGCGTCGCCGGCGACGCCGGGGTCGAGACCTACGCCGACCTCAAGGGCAAGCGCGTCGCCTGGGTCAAGGGCGCGCCGGCGCTCAACGTCAACGTCACCGCCTATCTCGCCTACGCCGGCCTGACCTGGGACGACGTCGAGCGCGTCGACTTCGGCGGCTTCGGCGAGAGCTGGAAGGGCATGGTCAACGACCAGGTCGACGCGGCCTTCGCCTCCACCAACTCCGGCCTCGCCTACGAGGCGGCGTCCTCGCCCCGCGGCCTCACCTGGCCGCCGATCGACCCCGACGACCAGGAGGGGCTCGCGCGGATGCAGGACATCGCGCCGTTCTTCGCGCCGATGACCGCCACCGTCGGCGCCACCATCGACGACGGCGGCCCGACGCCGACGGCGGGCTACGCCTATCCCGTCCTGATCGCCATGGAGGACCAGGACGCGGATCTCGTCTACAACATGACCAAGGCGATGGTGGAGCTGTTCGACCAGTACGACGGCAACGCCCCGGGCATCTCCGGCTGGGCGATCGACGCGCAGGACTTCGCCTGGGTCGCCCCCTACCACGAGGGCGCCATCCGCTACTTCGAGGAGATCGGCGTCTGGACCGACGAGGCGCAGGCCCACAACGACAACCTGATCGCGCGTCAGGCCGCGCTTCAGGCCGCATGGGCCGAGCTGAAGGCCGAGGAGCCGGAGGACTGGGAGGCGGCGTGGGACGCCAAGCGTCGCGCCGCGCTCGCCGCCGGCGGCTTCCCGATCGTGTTCTGATCGGCGACGCCTGAGCCCCGCCCGCCCGCGTCCCGCACGCGGGCGGGCGGGCCTTCCACGCTCCACGATCCCGCGCCCCGCCCCTCGCGGGGCGCAAATCGCTCGCAAGGACTCCGCGCGCATGGCCGACCTCGTTCCTCGACCCGCCACCGAAGAGGTGCTCGAGACCCCTCGCGCCATGCTGGGGCCCGCCGCGCGCTGGGCCGTCGGCCTCGCCACCGTGCTCGGCATCGCGCTGGCCACCTATCAGCTGTTCAATCTCGGCACGATCACCGGCGTGGTGATGGTTCAGGGGCGCTATCTCTACGTCCTCGCGGGCGTGTTCCTCGCCACCGCCTTCCTCGCCTTCCCGCTGCGCGTCTCGCGCGGGCCGCAATGGCCGGACTGGATCCTCGCCGCCCTCTCCGTCGGCGCCTGCGCCTATTTCGCCGCGACGGCCGACACCTCGCTCGAGATGGGCTGGGAATACGCGGCGCCGGAGACGGCGACCTGGATCTCGATCCTGCTCTACCTTCTGATCCTCGAGGCGACGCGGCGGGCCGGCGGCCTGACGCTGTTCATCATCGTCCTCGCCTTCTCGCTCTATCCGACCGTGGCGGACGTCTTCCCCGATCCGCTGTCGGGCTTCCAGCAGGACTTCTGGTACCTCGCGCCCTACCACATGATCTCGTCCGAGAGCTCCTTCGGCATTCCGATGCGCGCCTTCGGCAACCTCGTGATCGGCTTCATCGTGTTCGGCGCGGTGCTGCAGCACACCGGCGGCGGCAAGTTCTTCAACGACCTCGCGCTCGCCCTCGTCGGCGGCTTCCGCGGCGGGGCGGCGAAGGTGGCGATCTTCGCCTCGGGCTTCATGGGCTCGATGTCGGGCTCGGTGATCTCCAACGTGCTGACCACCGGATCGGTCTCGATCCCGGCGATGAAGCGCACCGGCTTCTCCGCCCGCTACGCCGCGGCGACCGAGGCCTGCGCCTCCACCGGGGGCGTGCTGATGCCGCCCATCATGGGCGCCACCGCCTTCGTGATGGCCTCCTTCATCTCGCGCCCCTACGTCGAGATCGCGATGGCGGCGGCGATCCCCTCGATCCTGTTCTATTTCGGTCTCTTCGCGCAGGTCGACGCCTACGCCGCCCGGCGCGGGCTCAAGGGTCTCGCCAAGGGCGAGGCGCCGACGCTGCGCGCGGCCTTCGCCGAGGGTTGGCCCTACATCCTGGTCTTCGCGGTGCTGATCTACCTTATGGTGGGCCTGCGCCAGGACACGCTCGCGCCCTTCTACGCGACCGGCCTCCTGCTCGTGATCAACCAGGTCCTGCCGAGCCGGCGCTTTTCGATCCGCAGCTTCGGGATGCTGTTCGTCGCGGTGGGCCGCGCGCTGGCCGAACTGGTGGCGGTGCTGCTCGGCGTCGGGCTGATCGTCGGCGCGTTCTCGGCGACCGGGCTCGCGGGCACGCTGGTCAACGAACTGATCTTCCTCGCCGGGGACAACGTCTACGCGCTGCTGGCGATGGGCGCGCTGACGGCGTTCGTGTTCGGCATGGGCATGACCGTGACGGCCGCCTACATCTTCCTCGCCGTGGTGCTGGCGCCGGCGCTGGAGCAGGCGGGGCTGAACCAGCTCGCCGTCCACCTCTTCATCCTCTACTGGGGCATGGTCAGCTACATCACCCCGCCCGTCGCCCTCGGCGCCTTCGCCGCCTCGACGCTGGCGGGCGCCGGCGCCATGCGCACCGGCTTCGAGGCGATGAAGCTCGGCGGGGTGATCTACATCGCCCCCTTCCTCTTCGTGCTGAACCCCGCCCTCGTCGGCCAGGCTCCGGCCTGGGAGGTCGCGCTGGCGCTGAGCACCGCGCTGGTCGGCGTCTGGTGCATCGGCTCGGCGCTGCAGGGCTACGCGCCGCTGGTGGGCGAACTCGGATCGGGTCCGGCCGCGGCACTCCGTCGCGTCCTCCTGTTCTTCGCGGGCCTCGGCCTCGCCATGCCGGGCGGCGGAGAGACCGGCCTCTCTCATGCCGTGTTGATCGCCGGCGGGGCCGCTCTCGCCCTCGCGGCCCTCGTCTCGGCCCTGCCGAGAAAAACAAACGCTTGATTGGCGCCCGGGAATCCGGTCTTTTCCGCAAGCAACGAACGCGCGGAAGACGCATCTGACAGGGAGGAAGACGTGACGGGCGCTCATGCCGGGGGCGCGCGCCAAGCGCGCCGCACCATCCATCGACGACTCGCAGGGGGCCGCGCATGACCGCGGCCGAGCCCATCGCCGCCGCCCGGACGGGCGCGCGCCCGCCGACCATCGACGTGCGCGACGTCACCGTGCGCTTCGGCGGCATCGTCGCGCTCGACGGCGTCAGCTTCGAGATCCGCGAGGGCGAGATCCTCGGCCTGATCGGCCCGAACGGCGCCGGCAAGACCACGCTGTTCAACTGCCTCTCGCGCCTCTACACGCCCAGCTCCGGCGACGTCGCCTTCCGGGGCGAGAGCATCCTGGACAAGCCCGCGCACGCCATCGCCGGCCTCGGCATCGGGCGCACCTTCCAGAACGTCGCCGCCTTCGCGAAGCTCTCGGTGCGCGACAACATCCGCGTCGGCGCCCATTCCGCGAGCCGCTCCGAGCCGATCTCGGACATGCTGCGCCTGCCCTGGGTGCGGACCGAGGCGCGCAAGGTCGACGCCGTGGTGGAGGACCTGATCCGCTGGCTCGACCTCGGCGCCGTCGCCGACAAGCCGGTGGCCGGTCTGCCCTTCGGCTGGCAGAAGCGGGTGGAGCTGGCGCGCGCGCTCGCGACGAACCCCGCGATCATCCTGCTCGACGAGCCCGCCGGCGGCCTCAACCACGACGAGGTCGAGGAGCTCGGCGTCCTGATCCGCAAGATGCGGGACGAGCGCGGCGTGACCGTGCTGCTGGTCGAGCATCACATGAGCCTGGTGATGTCCGTCTCCGACCGCGTCGTGGTGCTGAACTTCGGCAAGAAGATCGCCGAAGGCACGCCCGACGTCGTGCAGAAGGACCCCGAGGTGATCCACGCCTATCTGGGAGAGACGCATTGAGTCCCATCCTCGACGTCAAGGGCCTCGAGGCCGGCTACGGGCAGCTCACGGTGCTCCGCGGCATCGACTTCGAGGTCGCGCGCGGCGGCGTGACCGCCCTGCTCGGCGCCAACGGCGCCGGCAAGACCACGTCGCTCCGGGCCGTCTGCGGCATGATCCGGCGCAAGGGCACGGTGGAGTTCGACGGCAAGGACATCTCGAAGACCTCGACCGAGTCCATCGTCGCGCTCGGCGTCGCGCACGTGCCCGAGGGGCGCGGCACCTTCGGCTCGCTGACGACCGAGGAGAACCTGCATCTCGGCGCCATGACCCGCCCGAACAACGCCGACATCAAGGCCGACATCGAGCGGTGCTACCACTTCTTCCCCCGCCTCAAGGAGCGGCGCACCCAGCAGGCCGGCACGCTCTCGGGCGGCGAGCAGCAGATGCTCGCCATCGCCCGCGCGCTGATGCTGCGCCCCAAGCTGATGCTGCTCGACGAGCCGAGCTTCGGCCTCGCGCCGATGATCGTGCGGCAGATCTTCGACATCCTCGCGGACGTCCAGAAGGAGGCCGGCGTCTCCATGATGATCGTGGAGCAGAACGCCTCCCTCGCGCTCGAACTCGCGGACCACGCCTACCTCATCGAGACCGGAAAGATCGTGATCTCCGGCGAGGCCAAGGCGATCCGCGAGGACGAGAGCATCCGCGCCTCCTATCTCGGCTACTGAGGAGAAGACCCCGATGGAGCTCTTCCTCCAGCAGGTGATCGCCGGCATCGCCACCGGCGGCATCTACGCCTGCATGGCGCTCGCCGTGGTGATGATCTACCAGGCGATCCACCATCTGAACTTCGCCCAAGGCGAGATGGCGACCTTCTCGACCTTCATCGCCTGGACGCTGCTCGCCTACGGGCTGCCGTATCTCGCGGTGTTCCCGCTCGCCATCGCGATCAGCTTCGTCGGCGGCTTCGCCGTGGAGCGGATCGTGTTCAAGCCGATCGAGCACGCGCCGGTGCTGACGCACATCGTGGTGTTCATCGCGCTCTACTCGATCTTCAACTCCGCCATGGGCTTCATCTGGGACTTCTCGATCAAGACCGTCCCCTCGCCCTTCCCGCCGGGGCAGTTCTTCGGCTCGAACCTGATCTCGAACCACCAGGCCGGGATGGTCGGCATCACCTTCGTGGTGCTGGTGCTGCTGTTCATGTTCTTCGCCTACACGCGGATCGGCCTCGCCATGCGCGCGGCGGCGGCGAACCCGGATTCCGCGCGTCTGGTCGGCATCCGCACCAGCTTCATGACCGCGCTCGGCTGGGGCATGGCCTCGGCCATCGGCGCGGTGGCGGGCATCCTGATCGCGCCGCTGGTGTTCCTCGAGCCGAACATGATGCTGACCATCCTGCTCTACGGTTTCGCGGGCGCGGTGCTCGGCGGGCTGACCTCGCCGCCGGGGGCGGTGCTCGGCGGCTTCATCGTCGGCGTCGTGGAGAACCTCGCCGGAACCTACATCCCCGTGATCGGCGGGGAGCTGAAGCTCACCATCGCGCTGGCCCTCATCGTCGGCGTCCTCGTCTTCAAGCCCGCGGGCCTGCTCGGCCGGCGCATCGTGCAGAGGGTCTGAACCCATGGCGACGACCGACGACGCATCGCTCGCGAAAAGAGCCTCCCTGCCCGCCTCCGTCGACGTGGCCGAGCCTCGGACCCCGCTGCTCTCGATCGGCAACGCGGGGCTGGCGCTGACGCTGGCGGCGCTCCTCGCGCTGCCGTTCTTCACGGAGGGCTTCTTCGTCTTCCAGATGACGAAGGTCCTGACCTACGCCGTCGCGATCATGGGGCTGAACCTGCTGACAGGCTTCAACGGCCAGTTCAGCCTCGGCCACGGCGCCTTCTTCGCGGTCGGCGCCTACACCACCGCGATCCTCGTGGAGATGGCGGGCTTCGGCTTCATCGCCACGCTGCCCTTCGCCGCGCTGATCTGCTTCGGCTTCGGCTTCCTCTTCGGCTTTCCCGCGCTCCGGCTCGAGGGCATCTATCTCGCCCTCGCGACCTTCGCGCTGGCGGTGGCGACGCCGCAGATCCTCAAGCTCTCGCCGCTCGAGGGGCTGACCGGCGGCGTGCAGGGCATCTACCTGTTCTCGGAGACCTTCGGCGAGCCGCCGGTGCCGTCCTGGGCGCCGGTGCAGTCGATCTTCGGCGTGGACGAGTTCGACGCCGGCACCTACTGGGTCTACCTCGTCACGGTCGCGGTGCTGGTGCTGACGTACTGGATCCTGACCAACCTCGTCGGCAGCCGTACCGGCCGCGCGATGATGGCGATCCGCGACAACCCGATCGCGGCCCGCTCGATGGGCGTCAACGCGGCCTTCTACAAGACGATCGCCTTCGGCGTCTCCGCCGCGGTCGTCGGCGTCGCCGGCGGCATCGGCGCGGCCTCGACGAAGTTCGTGGCGCCGGACAGCTTCACCTTCTTCGTCTCGGTGAGCTTCCTCGTGGGCCTCGTCGTCGGCGGCGTCGGCTGGCTGCCGGGCGCGCTGATCGGAGGCGCCTTCATCGTCTTCGTGCCGAACTACGCCGAAGAGGTCTCCAAGGGCCTCTCCGGCGCCTTTTTCGGGATCTTCCTGATCCTGATGATCTACCTGGCCCCCAACGGGGTCGGGGGACTGATCCGCGCTGCGGCGGATCGGATCAGGCGGCGCAGCGAATGACGCCGCGCCGCACGCAGTTCGCAGCAGGGAGGACCAAGGAAAAATGACGTTCAGACGGTTCACGCTGGCCGCCTCGGCGGCCATAGCGGTCGCCGCCGCGCCGGCCACCGCCCAGACCGTCGTCGGCGTGACCGACGACTCGATCAAGATCGGCAACATCATGCCGTATTCCGGCCCGGCCTCGGCCTACGGCCAGATCGGCGAGGCGATGTCGGCCTACATGGAGAAGGTCAACGCCGAAGGCGGCGTCAACGGCCGCACCATCGAGTTCATCTCCTACGACGACGGCTACCAGCCGCCGCGCACCGTCGAGCAGGCCCGCAAGCTGGTCGAGCGCGACGAGGTGGCGCTGATCTTCGCGACGCTCGGCACGCCGACCAGCTCGGCGATCCATCGCTACATGAACGCCCGGCAGGTGCCGCAGCTGTTCGTGACCACCGGCGCCTCGAAGTGGGGCGATCCGGAGAACTATCCCTGGACGATGGGCTGGCAGCCCGACTACGCGACCGAGGCGCGGATCTACGCGAAATACGTCCTCGACAACGTGCCGGACGCCAAGGTCGGCATCCTCTACCAGAACGACGATTACGGCCGCGACTATCTCAACGGCTTCAAGGAGGGCCTCGGCGACAAGGCGGACGAGCTGATCGTCTCCGAGATGCCCTACGAGGTCGCCGACCCGACCGTCGATTCGCAGGTGATCTCGCTGGCCTCCTCGGACGCCAACGTGTTCTTCAACATCACCACGCCGAAGTTCGCCGCCCAGGCCATCAAGAAGGCGGACGAGATCGGCTGGGAGCCGCTGCACCTGCTCAACAACGTGTCGAGCTCGGTCGGCTCGGTGCTGAAGCCCGCGGGCCTCGAGGCGTCGAAGGACCTGATCACCGTCGGCTACCTGATGGACCCGACGGATTCCCAGTGGGCCGACCATCCCGAGAAGCAGGCCTGGTCCGACTTCATGGACGAGTGGTATCCGGACGGCGACAAGACCTCGACCTTCACGGTCCAGGGCTACTCGATGGCGGTGACGCTGGTGCACGTCCTCGACAAGGCCGGCGACGACCTCTCGCGTGAGAACATCATGGGGCAGGCCGCGTCGCTCGACGGCTTCCGCGCCCCGATGCTGCTGCCGGGCATCACCCTCAACACCTCCGAGACGGACTACTACCCGATCGAGGCGGTGCAGCTGCAGCGCTTCACCGGCGAGACCTGGGAACTGTTCGGCGACATCATCTCGGCCGAGGGTTCCTGAACCCACGCGCCTTCGGGCGAGACGACGGCGGCCGCCCCTCCGGGGCGGCCGTTTCCGTTCCGGGTCGCCTCGCGCGCTCTCCAGAGGGTGCGCTCCCGCGCGCCGGCGCCCCCTCGCGGGGGCGCCGGCGCCATGGGCCCGGCGGCGCGGCGGGGGTCCTTCGGACCCGTCGCCGCGCCGCGGGCGCCCGGGGCGGCCGACGCCCGGCCCGGGTTCACCCGCGCCGCGCCGCCTTCCATCCGGCGGCGAGCTCGGCCACCACCGCCGCCGCCGGGCGCACCGCATCCACCATCCCGCAGCCCTGCCCGAGGCTCCACGCCGCCTTCCACGACCCGATGTCCAGCGCCCCGCGCTCCAGCACCGCGCCGGCCTCGTCGAGCACGCCGAGCGCCACGAGGTTCGCCCGCTGGAAGTTCGCCGGAATCCCGGTCACCGCGTCGGTCAGGACCACGCCGTCCGCGTCGGTCTCCACCACCGCGCTCTTGTGCGCCTCGGCCGCCAGGCTCTCCCCGGTCGCGATGAAGGGCGTGCCGACATAGCCGAGATCGGCGTCCAGCGCCTCGACCGCCGCCAGCGCGCGCCCCGTCGCGATCCCGCCCGCCACCGCGATCGGGCCGTCGAAGAAGCGTCGCACCTCCGCGACGAAGGCGAAGGGATTGAGCCAGCCGGCATTCCCCCCGGCGCCCGCCGTCAGCAGCACCAGCCCGTCCACCCCCGCCGCCGCCGCCTTGCGAGCATGGCGCAGCGTCGCGACGTCCGCGAACACCACGCCGCCGGCGTCGTGCACCGGCCCCACCACCGGGTCCGGCGCCCCGACCGAGGCCACCACCAGCGGCGCCCGCGCCCGCACCACCGCGGCGAGGTCCGCCTCCCGCCGCGCGTTGGAACGGTGCAGGATCAGGTTCACCCCCCAAGGCGCCCCCGTCGCCCCCTCGGCCGTCTCCCCCAGCCACCGGTCGAGATCCGCCGAGCTCCGCGCGTTCGCCGCCGGAAACGCCGAGAGCGCCCCCGCCCTCGAGGCCGCGATCACCAGCGCCGGGCCGGAGACCAGGAACATCGGCGCCGCGAACACGGGCGCCGTCAGCCGCGCCCGCAGCCAGGCCCGCAACGAGGGCCCCGAGCGGTCCTCCGGCCACCATGCCTCCGCCATCGTCCGTACTCCCCTCGTCCGATCCGCGCCCGACCCTAGCGCCCTCCGCCGCCGCCCGCGACAGCCCCGGCGCCGGCGCGGCTGGAGGGCGGGCCGGCGCGGCCGCAGGCCGCGCTCGGGGCGTCCGGAAGCCCGCCGCCGCCACGCCAGGCGAGCGTTTGGTCTCCGCCCCCGGCGCGGCTATGGTCGCGCGCCGAAGCCGCATCCAAGCCGGCCGCCAAGGGAGGAGCCGCATGACCGACCGCCTCGACGACCCGCAGGTCCATCTGCCGGACCTGTTCGAGACCCACGCCCGCCATCGCCGAGACCAGGAGGCCGTCGTCTGCGGCGAGACGCGGCGGAGCTGGGGCGACTTCGCGGCGAACATCAACCGCATCGCCCACGCGCTGCTCGACGCCGGGCTGGAGAAGGGCGACTCGGTCGCGATCTGCATGGGCAACTCGGCCGAGATGCTGGAATGCCTCTTCGGCGCCGTCCGCGCCGGCGGCTGCGCGGTTCCCCTCTCCGGCCTGCTCACCGGCGAGCAGCTCGCCGGCCTGATCGCGGATTCGGGCGCCCGCTTCGCCTTCGTCTCCGAGGAGTTCGCCGAACGCCTCCTCCCCTGCGCCGCCGACCTGCCCGAGGTCCGCCGCTGGATCGGCCACGGCGTCGCCGACGCCCCCGCCGAACCCCTCGCCGCCTTCACCGCCGAGAAGCCCGCGACGACGCCCCCCGTCCGCCACGCCTCCGACGACCGCTTCAACATCATCTATTCCAGCGGCACCACCGGCCTGCCCAAGGGCATCGTGCAGACCCACCGCGCGCGCCTGCACTGGGCCTTCTCCAACGCCGTCGAGATGGGCTTCCAGGCCGACTGCCGCGCGCTGACCACCACCGCGCTCTACTCCAACGGCACCTGGCTGATGATGCTCCCGGCGCTCTTCGCGGGCGGCACGCTCGTCGCCATGCCCGCCTTCGACCCGGCCGGCTTCCTCGAGACCGTGGCGCGGGAGCGGATCACCCACACCTTCATGGTCCCCGCGCAGTACATCGGCGTCCTCGCCCGGCCGGAACTCGCGACGGCGGACCTCTCCACCCTCCGCACCGTGCTCTCCGCCGGCTCGCCGCTCCGGCGCGACACCAAGCGGGAGATCCTCTCGCGCATCTCCCCGAACCTCTACGAGCTCTACGGCTTCTCCGAGGGCTTCGCGACGATGCTCCGCCCCTGGCAGCACGAGGGCAAGTTCGCCTCCGTCGGCACCCCCGTGATCGGCTTCGAGGTCGCGATCCTCGACGAGGACGGAAACCTCATGCCCCCGGGCGAGGCGGGCGAGATCGCCGGCTACGGCGCCGGCATCATGGCCGAATACCACCGCCGCCCCGAGCAGACCGCCGAACTGATCTGGCGCGACGCGCGCGGCCGCAGCTTCATCCGCTCCGGCGACGTCGGCGCCTTGGACGAGGACGGCTACCTCACCATCCTCGACCGCAAGAAGGACATGATCATCTCCGGCGGCTTCAACGTGTTCCCGACCGACGTCGAGGGCATCGTCGGCCGGCACGAGGACGTCTCCGACGTCACCGTCATCGGCATCCCGCACGAGAGATGGGGCGAGACCTGCCTCGCCCTCGTGATCCCCGGGCGCGAGGGCGCCGACCCGGAAGCGATCCGCGCCTGGGCCAACGAACGCCTCGCCAAGCACCAGCGCCTCGCGGCCGTGGAGCTGCGCGACGATTTCCCCCGCAACGCCCTCGGCAAGGTCCTGAAGCGCCTCCTGCGGGAGCCCTACTGGGCCGAGGAGGCCGAGCGCGCGGCAGGCTGACGCCGGCGGGGCGCCCGCCGCCGCGGCGCCGGCAACCCTTCGTCAACCGATTCGACCCGACGCTCCGGACAGGGGCCGACGGGCGACCGAGAAGCACCCCGGGATCGAGCGCGAGGGCGCGGCGGCGGGCAAGGCCCTCCGCCCGTCCGCGCCACGCTCGCCATCCTCCCCGCGCCTCCCTCCCCTCCGAGAAGGGCGCTTGACACCGTGCCGACGCCGCGCGACCCCTGTTGCCGCTTCGGTTCCGCCGTCACGGCGGCGGACAATAGGGAACGCGGTGCGGCCTCCACCAAGGGGGCCAAGGCCGCGGCTGCCCCCGCAACCGTAAGCGGCGAGTGGCGCCCCGGTACGCCACTGGTTCCTCAGGGGACTGGGAAGGCGGGGCGATCCGCGACGACCCGCGAGCCGGGAGACCTGCCGAAGCGTGTCACCCTTCCCGGCGTGCGGGGCGCGCGCAGGGGCGGCGCTGTCGCAGCGGTGATGCATCGTCGTCGCCGCGGCGCGCCCGGTCTCCTCCGGCCGTTCCCGGCATATCGTGACCCGCGCCGCCGGTCCCGACGGGCCTCGGCGCGCCGACAGGAGATCGCGCATGACCCCCATGCGTCGCGCCGCCGCCTTCGCGGCGGCCCCCCTCGTCCTTCTCGCGTCGCCCGCCGCGGCGCAGGAGATCGTCACCGCCCCCGTCCTCGTCTCGCCCAGCCGCACGCCCGTCGCCGCCGCGCGCTCGGGCTCGGCCGTCTCGGTGCTGACCGCCGAGGATCTGGAACGGGGCGGCGACCTCGCCCTCGACGACGCGCTGCAGCGCCTGCCGGCGACGACGCTCACCCGCAACGGCCCCCCGGGCGCGCAGAGCTCGATCACCGTGCGGGGTCTTCCCGGCCGCTATCTCCAGGTCCGCATCGACGGCATCGAGATCGCAGATCCCGCCGGCCCGCAGGGCGGCGCCCTGCTGAACGTCCTCACCCCCTTCGACGTCGGGCGCGTGGAACTCCTGCGGGGCTCGCAGTCGGCCCTCTACGGCGGCGAGGCGGTGGCCGGCGTGCTGGACATCACCACCCGCCGCGCCCGGCAGGACGGCGTCGCCGCCGATCTCCGGCTCGAAGGCGGCAGCTTCGCCACCGGCGTCGCGGCTCTCTCGGTCACCGGCGGCTACGACGCCGGCGAATTCGCCCTCAACGCCTCCGGCTTCGACACCGACGGCTTCTCCGCCGCCGACGAGAACGCCGGGAACGCCGAGGACGACGCCTCGCGCGTCCTCACCCTCTCGGGCTCCGGCGCGTGGGAGCTCTCGGAGGGCGTCGAAGTCGGCGGCGCCTTCCGCTTCGTCGACGGCGAGACCGAATTCGACCAGTTCGTCTTCGGGTCCGGCACCGTCGACGGCAGCCGCGACCAGCTCGCCGAGACCACCACCCTCGCCGGGCGCGTCTACGCCCGCGTCGAGACCTACGGCATCGCGCACGAAGTCTCCGCCCAGCATTTCGACTCCGACCGCGACAGCGTCGACGCCGGCGTCGTCTCGCGCTTCGACGGCGAGCGCACCAAGCTCGAATGGCTGGCGGCGACGCCGCTCGCGGCTTTCGCCGGTCTTCAGGCCGGCGCCGACTGGACGCGCGAGAGCCTCGACACCGACGACGGCTTCGGCACGCAGCAGGAGGACGCCTCGGAGATCGCCGGCGCCTTCGCCCAGCTCACCCTCGACCCGATCGAGAGCCTGACCCTCACCGCCGCGGTCCGGCACGACGAGCACACCGAATTCGGCGGTTTCACCACCGGACGCGGCACCCTCGCCTATCGGCCGCTCGAGGGCACCAAGCTCCGCGCCTCCGTCGCCAACGGCTTCCGCGCGCCGACCAACTTCGAGCTCTTCGCCCCCGGCTTCGGCAACGCGGCGCTCGACGCGGAGACCTCGGTCAGCGCCGACGCGGGGATCGAGCAGACCCTCTGGAACGGCCGCGCCCGCGTCGCCGCCGGCGTGTTCTGGATCGAGACGGACGATCCCATCGTCTTCGACCTCGCCACCTTCACCTACCAGCAGGGGACCGTCTCCACGACCGCGCAGGGCGTGGAACTCGAAGGCGCCGTGCGCCCGATCGAGGCGCTGGAGATCGCCGTCAACTACACCTACACCGACGCCTCGGACGACGACGGAAACCCGGTCGCCTTCACCTCCGAGCATCAGGTCGGCGCCTCCGCCCGCTGGCAGGCGACCGACCGCCTCGGCCTCGGCGCCACGGCGAGCTACGTCACCGGCCTGCAGAACCTCGGCGCCTCGGAGGAGACCTACTTCCTCCTGAACGCCCGCGCCGACTTCCGGGTGACGGACCGCGCCACCCTCTACGTCCGGGCCGAGAACCTGCTGGATCAGGAGTATCAGACCGTCGACGGCTTCGGCACGCCGGACCTCTCGGCCTATGCCGGGGTGTCGCTCCGCTTCTGAGCCCTTGCCTCCGGCGGGCGGCGGGGCGACCTTCGCCCCCGAACCCGCCGGAGGATCCCCATGACCGACACGCCCCGCCTGTTCCGACCGCTCGAGCTGCGCGGCCAGACGCTCCGCAACCGCATCGTGGTCTCGCCGATGTGCCAGTATTCGGCACATGAGGGGCGGCTGGAGGCGTGGCACCTCGTGCATCTCGGCCGCTTCGCCACCGGCGGCGCCGGCCTGATCTTCACCGAGGCGACGGCGGTGCAGAAGGGCGGGCGCATCACCCACGGCTGCGCCGGCCTCTGGACCGACGACCAGATCGACGGCCACGCCGCCGTCTGCCACTTCGCCGCCCGGCACGGCGCGCTCCCGGCCATCCAGCTCGGCCATGCCGGCCGCAAGTCCGGCATGCAGCGCCCATGGTACGGCAACGGTCCGCTGGACGAGGACGACTTCGCCCGCGGCGACATGCCCTGGACGCCGGTCGGCCCCACGGCCGAACCCGTCCCGGGCGGCTTCGCCGCGCCGCACCCGCTGACCGAGGCCGAGATCGCCCAGCTCGTCGAGGACTTCGCCGAGGCCGCGCGCCGCGCCCATCGCGCCGGCTACCGCGCCGTCGAGGTCCACGGCGCCCACGGCTACCTGATCCACAGCTTCCTCTCGCCGCTCGTCAACACGCGCAACGACGGCTACGGCGGCGACCGCAACGGCCGCATGCGCCTCGCCGTCGAAGCCTGCGAGGCGGTCCGCGCCGCCCTGCCGGACGACGTGCCCCTCTTCTTCCGCACCTCGGCCATCGACGGCCCCGAGAACGGCTGGAGCCTCGACGACACCGTGGAACTCGCCAAGGCGCTCAAGACCGCCGGCGTCGACGTGATCGACTGCTCCTCCGGCGGCGTCTCCGGCCCCGCGACGGCGTCGGGCGGCGGCAAGCGCCAGCCCGGCTGGCAGGTTCCCTACGCCGCCCGCGTGCGCGACGAGGCCGGCCTGATGACCCAGGCCGTCGGCCTGATCACCCACCCCCGCCAGGCCGAGGAGGTGCTCGCCGCCGGCGCCGCCGACCTGATCGCGCTCGGGCGCGAGCTTCTCGCCGACCCGATGTGGCCGCACCGCGCCGCGGCCGAGCTCGGCGCCGACGACGCCTATGCCGACTGGCCCGAGCAGTACGGCTGGTGGCTGGTCCGCCGCGACCGGACCTCCGAGTACTGGCGCCCGGCCGAGGCCGCGGAGTGAGGATCGCCGTCCTCGACGACTGGCAGGGCGTCGCGACGGACTGCGCCGACTGGTCCCCGGTCGGCGCGCCGACCGTGTTCCGCGAAAGCCTCTCCGGCGACGCCCTGATCGAGGCGCTCCAGCCCTTCGAGGTCGTGGTGCTGATGCGCGAGCGCACGCCCTTCCCCGCCGCGACGATCGAGGCGCTGCCGAACCTGAAGCTCATCGTCACCACAGGCCCGCGCAACGCCGCCATCGACGTCGCCGCCGCCGACCGTCGCGGCATCCCCGTCTGCGGCACCGGCAGCCGGCTCGAATCGACCGCACAGCTCACGCTCGCGCTGATGCTGGCCGGCACGCGCGGCCTCGTGGCGGAGACGCTCTCCGTCCGCGCCGGCGGCTGGCAGACCGGCCTCGGCCGCGATCTCGACGGGCTGACCCTCGGCGTGATCGGCCTCGGGCGCATCGGCGCCCGCGTGGCGGAGCTCGCCCGCGCCTTCGGCATGTCGCCGCTGGCCTGGTCGGCCAACCTGACGCCCGAGCGCTGCGCCGAGGCCGGCGTCGGCCACGCCCCCAGCCTCGACGCCCTGCTGGAGGCCGCGGACGTCGCCACGATCCACCTCGTCCTCTCGGACCGCAGCCGCGGCCTGATCGGCGCGCCCGAGCTCGCCCGCATGAAGCCGGGCGCCCTGCTCGTGAACACCTCCCGCGGCCCCATCGTCGAGGAGGCCGCCCTCGCCCGCGCCCTCCGCGAGGGCCGGATCACCGCCGCGCTCGACGTCTACGACGTGGAGCCGCCCTCAGCCGACCACCCCTTCCGCGACCCGGACCTGATCGACTCCGGCCGCCTGATCCCGACGCCGCATCTCGGCTACGTCAGCCGGCAGACCTACCAGACCTTCTGGACCGGCGTGGTCGAGGCGATCGCCGCCTGGGGGGCCGGCGCCCCGATCCGCGTCATCCGGCCCTGACGCCTCAGCCCTTCGGCGGTCCCGCCACCACCCCGTCGTCGAACAGCCTGCCGATCTCGCCCGAGCCGAGCCCGACGACGTCCGCCAGCACCGCCTCCGTATGCTCTCCCAGCAGCGGCGCCGGCCGCGGATCCTCCCGCGCCTCGGCCGAGAACTCGAACGGCGTGCCCGGCGTCGGATAGGCCCCGATCCCCGGCTGCTCCACCAGCTTGAACATCGGATTGTCGGGCGAGAGGTCCGGATCGTCCCGCACCGCCTCCGCGAAGCTCCGGAACTCGGACCAGGTGAGCCCGGCAGCCTCGAACAAAACCCGAACCTCGTCCACGTTGCGCGCCGCGAACCAAGGCTTCAGCACCCCCGTGATCTCGTGCCGCGCCGCCCAGCGCGCCCCCTCCTCGCTCAGATCGAGGCCCAGCCGAGCCGCCAAGGCCGCCATCTCCGCCTCGGTCCCCGTCACCTTGACCAGCCCCCCCCACTGCCGGTCGGTCAGCCCGATCACCATCACCCGCCGCCCGTCCGCGCAGACGAAATCCTGCCCATAGGCGCCGTAGAGCGCGTTGCCGCCCTTGGGCC
>Ga0102943_1000774_pt1 | contig 20852 bp, 17 predicted proteins | sample SalPonC_black_MG_FD_78174 | JGI IMG/M metagenome (GOLD analysis project Ga0102943, IMG submission 78174) | Salt pond soil microbial communities from South San Francisco under conditions of wetland restoration - Salt Pond MetaG... | ecosystem: Environmental > Aquatic > Marine > Intertidal zone >...
AAGCTGATAAGCTAAAATATGTGCTCAATATATCAGGACAATGCAATCAGGAGACTCACCCGTTTTTGACAGCGCGAGAGTGCAGCTACTCTGCTTCATTCTACCTCTACCACATCGATATTCGTCGCCAGATCGATACCGATTTGATGAAGGATATGCTCCTCTTTGACGTCATCTTCCATCGTTCTGCGCAGCTTTTTTATGCCCTTGTCCGGTATGGCAATGTGACAGACCGGCTCGCCGGGTTTTACCGCTGGCATCGTCGCCATGCCCAACACAATCCCATCCGCAGGGCTCACCAGACTGTTTTGCACCTCACCTAAGATGGTGTAATTCGTTGCCAGTGTTTGATGCTTTTCGACAAACTGACCCGCCGATACATGGAACTTCAAAATACCGCCGACTTCGGAGCGCACCCACTTGGTCTTGTGCACGACAACATGATACGGCGGCTTCTCGATTTCGCCGTCGAGCATGGATAAATGCACCAGCACGTTTTTAATCCCACTTACACCGATGCGCAACACGGTGGGCTCAATCTTCCACGCTTCACCCGCCTCTAAAATGATCGTCGGACAGCATTTGCGGCAAGCCTCGCGCCGAAAAGCACCGGCTGGCCCTTTGCCATTCACAATCAGTGCACTCTCAAAAAAATGTGCCAGCCTGGCGACCTCGGGTATCGACATATCTGCCCGCACATTCGGGTAATTGGTGCGCTGCGCAGCCGCCGAATGCAGGTCGATACCATAATCACATTTAGCCACAATTTCTTTCATGATGGTCGCAGCAATACGGCCAGCCATACTGCCTTTGCGATTACCCGGAAAACAGCGATTCAAATCACGCCGATCCGGTAGGTAGCGCGTTTGATTCTCAAATCCCATCACATTCACCACGGGCACCAGGATCAATGTACCGCGCGTAAGTGCTAATGGCTCGCCAAATATAAGGTCGTGAATGATACCCGTGCCATTGATTTCATCGCCGTGAATCGCTGCCGTTACAAACACCACGGGCCCCTCCCTGGCACTGCGAATCACCTTGACAGGCATACCGATAACGTCACCCGTGTAGGTTTCGGATATGGGCAGCTTAATATCCGCCGTAGCTCCACGCGGCACCTTTACACCACCAATGACTAAATCTCGGCCCATATTTATGATTTCCTGGTTTTCTTCTGCTTTCTACGTTTTGGCCGGATAATTTCGGGTAAAATTTCATTGAGCGTCAATTTTGGACCATAACACAACAGCACATCCCCTTCCATCAGCTCATCGGTTCCTCTTGGAGCGGGCATGTGCTGGCCATTGCGATCGATACTCATGACCATGATATCGCGTTCCCGCAATCCTGAATCTTGCAACTGCTTACCTATGAGCGGGCTGTTGGCGACAATGGTAATATCAACTACCACAAATCCTCGCGCAAATGCCAGACGCTGCCGCAAATCCAGATCACCATAACGAATATGCTCAGTTAAATAGGAAATAATCTCTCCGGCAATGTCGAGCCCCGTTGCACCTTCTATTCCCTCCAGCCCAGGCGAGGAATTTACCTCCATAATCACAGGGCCATCATTTCCTTCCAGCATATCCACTCCCGCTACGCGCAACCCCATAATCCGCGCGGCACGCACCGCAGTGCGTTCGTATTCGGGGTCAAGGGTAACGACCTCTGTCGCCCCACCGCGATGCACATTACTGCGAAATTCCTGGCCTTGTGCACGGCGCCGCATCGCTGCAACCACTCGGTCGCCGACGACAAACGCACGAATATCTTTGCCCTTACTCTCAGCAACAAATTTCTGGATCAGTACATTCTGCTTGGTACTTTGTAAGGTTTCGATGATCGCTTCAGCAATTTTTGTCGAGTCGGCAAGAATGACTCCCACTCCCTGCGTTCCCTCCAACAGCTTAATAATCACCGGTGAACCGCCCACTTTTTCAATGGCCGGCAGCACATCCGTTTTATTGCGCACAAACGCAGAGTGTGCGATACCAATATTGTAGCGGCTGAGTATTTGCATTGAGCGTAACTTGTCGCGCGATACACTGATGGCATTCGACGCGTTTAGACAAAAGACACCCATTTGCTCAAACTGCCGCACCACTGCTGCACCATAAAAACTGACCGATGCGCCGATGCGCGGGATGACCGCATCGTAATCGCTGAGTGCCTTCCCCCGGTAGCTGAGATCGGGGGATTTTGTTTCAACGTACATGCCGAATTTCATCGTATCCAGCACAGTGGCTTTATGCCCAGCTGCTGCTGCTGCTGCTTTTAAACGTCTGGTGCTGTAACACCTTGGACTGCGCGAAAGAATCCCTATCTTAAGTGACTTCATTATTACTTAACTTTTTTCATTTTACAATAGACGGGCGCCGACGTTTACCAAAAAGGTATTTGGCTGCAGAATCGACCAGAAAATCTGAGCCCAATGCAGTCCTCCCCAGTAAGACCCGGCAAATCATACCTTCACGATTCACCAGGCTCAATTCGATCTCTTTACGAATATGCCCAATCTCGAGTTTTGTTTTTACCTTATAACGTTGTTGTGTCTGGCCATTACTGGAGCGGACACGTGTGGTGCCGCTGATCGGTGCCACTACCGTCTGCGTAACGTCACGGTTTTTGCCATCGAGCACAACCTCAAACCGTACTTTACCGCCCTTCAATTTAGTGATTTTGCTGACATCTATAGCGGATCCCCTGGCCCCTGTGTCTGATTTAGCAACGAGACCTCGAATCTTCCATCCAGGAAAATCGACGACCTCTTTCCAACCTATAATTTCATAATCCTGCATATATTCCTTGAGCGAATCCTGGTCGATCCTACACCAGGCCGAGCAAAGCTCGAATCTCCGGCTGTGTCAATCAAACCCTCCGGATCGCTGCACAGTGTAAACAGCTTGCCAACACTCTACAATCTGCGCTATTGTCCGACAGCAATGCATCAAAGGATAGCTGCTTGAAACACTGATATACCTCAATCGATCAAAGTCGAACGCTTGCACGCAACACGCACATACCGAATCCAAAGGAAAAGATGAAAATTACTTACGACTGCAAAGATTTTTTTGATGAGATGTTCGATGCCTCGGGCAACATTCGCTCCCATTACCGAAATCTTGCGCGGCAGTTGGAAAGCATGGATGAAACCGTGTTTCTGCGCAAACGCGAAGCAGTAGACCTGGCATTTTTGCAAAAAGGCATCACCTTTACGGTCTATGGTGATCAACAAACAACAGAACGCATTTTCCCGTTTGATTTGATACCGCGTATCATTCCTAACAGCGAATGGCAGCAACTATCCCTGGGGCTGGAGCAACGCATGCGCGCTCTGAATCTTTTTCTGCACGATGTGTATCATGAGCAACACATCATTAAAGACGGTGTCATCCCGCGAGCCATCGTCGAATCGGCCCCTTACTTTCGCCCGGCGTTCATGGGGTTCGACGTTCCCAAAAATATTTATATCCACATCTGCGGAACGGATTTGATTCGTGACGACCAAGGAAACTACCTGGTGTTGGAAGACAATGCACGCAGTCCTTCGGGTGTCTCGTATATGCTCGAAAACCGTCGAGCGATGAAACGTGCGTTTCCAAGAATTTTTCCGAAAAGCGGTGTCCGCTCAGTGTCCAATTACGCAGCCAATTTGCTGCAGGTCTTCAAGTATATTTGTCCCCATAAAAAGCCCAACCCATCTGTGGTTGTGCTGACACCCGGCGTGTACAACAGTGCCTATTTTGAACACTGCTTTCTGGCCAGACAAATGGGAGTCGGCATCGTCGAAGGGCGTGACCTGGTAGTCGAAAACGACTGCGTCTTCATGAAAACGATCGAAGGCCTGCAACAAGTCGACGTGATTTATCGACGTATCGACGACGATTTTATTGACCCCGAAGTATTTCGCAAAGATTCACTACTGGGGGTAGCCGGCCTGGTGCGGGCTTACCGCAAGGGCAACGTAGCGCTCGCCAATTCTATCGGCACCGGAGTTGCGGATGATAAGGTCGTTTATTATTACGTTCCTCATATGATAAAATATTATTTGGACCAGGACCCGATTTTACCCAACGTAGAAACCTGGCTCGCAAGTAATGACCAGGACCTCGCCTATATTTTGCAAAATATGGAAAAGCTCGTTGTCAAAGCAGCAAATGAAGCTGGCGGCTACGGCATGCTCATTGGGCCTGCGGCCAGCCAACAAGAAGTCGAAGCCTTTCGCGCGAAGGTCAAAGCCGAGCCGCGCAACTATATCGCTCAAACACCGATTTCATTATCCCGGCATCCTACCTGTTTTGGTGACCATTTTGATGGCTGCCATGTCGACCTGCGCCCCTATATTCTTTGCGGAGAGGACATAAAAATCACTCCTGGAGGGCTGACACGGGTCGCCTTACGCAAGGGCTCACTCGTGGTCAATTCTTCGCAGGGTGGCGGCAGTAAGGACACCTGGGTGTTGCAGAAAGATGCATGCGTTTCGCTGTAGGTGAATAGCAGAGAGCCACGATTCAGGAATATTCAGTAAATAACTATTTTTAATAAATATACATTTAAAAGCAAATATTACTATGCTGTGTCGAGTAGCAGAATCCCTCTTTTGGATGAGCCGTTATATTGAGCGCGCTGAAAATACCGTACGCCTGGTCGACGTGACCTTGCAGTCTTTGCTGGAGTCCGACACCGAGACCGATGACATCTCGTTTCGCCATTGGCAACCCATCTTGTCGAGCCTGGGCGATTTACCTTTATTCGAACAGTATTATACTACGCGCAACAGTGAGGCGGTCACGGACTTTTTAATGTTCAGTCATGATAACCTGAGTTCGGTCTACAGTACCGTCTCTGCTGCGCGCGAGAATGCCCGCATGATACGCGACCAGATTTCTTCTGAAATGTGGGAAGTGATCAACCGTCTTTATTTATATTTAAAGCAACGTGATATCACTAAACTGCAACAAGAGGGCTATGAAGAACTTTTTCAACAGGTCAAAGAGATGTCGCAGTTGTTTCAAGGCGTGACTGATTCAACGTTTCCACACCGCATTGGCCATGACTTCATTACGATTGGTAAATTCATCGAACGTGCCGACAAGACAGGACGTATTCTCGATTCAAAGCATTATATGAGAAGCGAAACCTCTGCTGGAGAAGATGCACTTGCCATTGCCCAATGGACTGCACTGCTCAGCGGTTGCAGTGCCCTGGAAGCTTATTATCAAGTGTATGTGACCGACGTTACACCAGAAAACACTATTGATTTTTTACTGCTGTCACGTGAGTTTCCGCGTTCCGTTCTCTTCTCGCTGAATCAACTGCAAGCAGCGATGCACGCGGTTTCCAACTGTCCGTTAAATCTTTATTCAAATGAGGCAGAACGGCTCTGTGGCTTACTCATATCCAGGCTCAACTACGCACGGGTTGCCGAAATCGTCGACAATGGGTTGCACGAATTTTTGTCCGAGGTGCAGGGTACGATCGATACGATTGCAATTGAACTGAACAAACGCTACATGCTCACGGAAATTATCGATCCAGTAGAGACAATCCAGACACAAGAACAATCCCAGCCCTGATTACGCTTTCCGCTTGTCCCCGTTTATCCATTATGGCCATCACCGTTTCGCTGCATCATAAAACGCACTATCGCTACGACCGGCTCGCACGCTTATCGCCGCAAATCATTCGCTTACGCCCGGCCCCACATTGCCGGACTCCTATATTGAGCTACAGCTTGAGCGTATCGCCCAGGCAGCATTTTTTAAATTGGCAACAGGATCCGCAGGGAAATTATCTGGCACGCGTCGTATTTCCAGAAAAAGTACAGGAGTTCAAAGTAGAAGTGGATCTGGTCGCAGAACTCCCCGTCATCAATCCATATGATTTTTTCCTGGAGCCCTATGCAGAATTCTTTCCATTTACCTACCAGCCGCATCTCCAGGATGAATTGGAGCCGTACCTGGGTGAAGCAGTTGATGGCGGACCTTTATGCGAACGCTTTCTGGCCGGTGTGGATACCCGCAAACAACCGACCATTCAGTTCCTGACGCAACTCAACAGCTTACTGCAACACACCATCGAGTACAACATTCGAATGGAGCCGGGTATTCAAACTCCAGAGGAAACCTTGGACAAAAAACGCGGATCCTGCCGTGACAGCGCCTGGCTCCTTATCAATTTATTTCGAGAAATTGGCCTGGCAGCTCGATTTGTATCCGGATATTTAATACAACTGACAGCCGATTTAAAAGCTGTTGACGGGCCTGCGGGCACGGAAGTGGACTTTACCGATCTACATGCCTGGGCCGAAGTGTATTTACCCGGCGCCGGCTGGGTCGGGCTCGACCCAACTTCGGGCCTGCTGGCGGGTGAGGGACACATACCATTAGCCTGTTCTCCGCAACCGCTCAGTGCCGCACCCATTTCCGGATCGCTTGACTCTGTACAGACGACCTTCGAGTTTGCTATGCGCGTCAAACGTATCAACGAACTCCCCCGCTCGACGAAACCCTACAGCGACACAGAATGGGAACGCGTCATGGCACTCGGCGAGGCGATTGATGCGCGGCTCAAAGAGCAGGACGTGCGCCTCACCCTTGGCGGTGAACCGACGTTTATTGCAACGGACGATCCCGATGGAGCAGAATGGAATACGACTGCCGTTGGCCCGCATAAACGTGCGCTGTCCGAGCAACTGCTGCGCCGCCTGTGGCCGCGCTTTGCCCAAGGCGGTGTACTGCACTACGGCCAGGGCAAATGGTACCCGGGTGAATCGCTGCCACGCTGGGCGTACACCTGTTATTGGCGCAAGGATGGTGAACCGATTTGGCAGGATGCTGGGTTATTGGGAGCCCTTAGCGACCACCCTGGTTATACATTTGAGGATGCCCGCACCTTTGCGGTGCAATTGGCAAATGCACTTGGAGTGCAAAGTGATGGCATCCTGCCGGGCTATGAGGACGTGGCTTACTATCTGTGGAAAGAGCAACGTTTGCCGACCAATGTCGATCCGACAGACAATAAATTGGCCGATCCCGAAGAGCGGGCCAGGATGGCCAACGTATTCGAACGCGGCCTCAACCATCCACGCGGCTGGGTCATGCCATTACAGTATCAACTATGGCAGGCGCGCTGGCGTAGTGGGCACTGGGATGTGCGCAACCAAAGATTGATGCTGACTCCGGGAGATTCGCCCATGGGTCTGCGGCTCCCTTTGCAAAGCTTACCGTGGTCAGCAACCGCCGCCGCTGACGATATGTTTCATCCACACGATCCATCTGCCATTGCCATAGATGTAGCGCTGCCGCGTTTCCATCCTCAGCATGCGCTCCGGGCACCTGCGAGTGAGCACACGATCGCCCAACCGGAACTACGCCCACAGCGCCAACGCTTGGCGGATAAGGCCGGGGACTCAGCTAATAAACCAGCATCCACCGTCCGCACGGCGCTGTGTGTCGAAGAGCGCGACGGCAAACTGTTTGTATTCATTCCGCCTTTGGAATCAGCAGAGGCTTATCTGGAGTTGGTCGCTGCGATTGAACAGACCGCAGCGCAAACCCAACTTAAAATTATTATTGAAGGCGAAACCCCGCCGCCCGATCCACGGCTCAACAGCTTTGTCATCGCCCCTGATCCCGGGGTGATCGAAGTCAATATTCACCCATCTGCATCCTGGCAGGAACTGGTTGATAAAACGTGCATCCTTTACGATGAAGCCCGACAGGCGAGATTGGGCAGTGAAAAGTTTATGCTGGATGGTCGACACACCGGCACCGGCGGCGGCAACCACCTCGTGTTGGGCGGGCAAACGCCACAAGACAGCCCCTTCCTGCGGCGCCCTGATTTGCTCGCCAGCATGATCGCTTATTGGCATCATCACCCATCCCTCTCATACTTATTTGCCAGCTTATTTATCGGCCCCACCAGCCAAAGCCCGCGCCTGGACGAGGCCCGTAATGATGCCCTGTACGAATTAGAGATTGCATTTGCTGAGGTCGATAAGGCCGGCGATGATTGTCCGCCTTGGCTGGTCGATCGGATATTTAGAAACCTGCTCACCGACATCACCGGTAATACGCACCGTGCGGAGTTTTGTATTGATAAGCTGTATAACCCGGAGCGCACCAACGGCCGCCTGGGCTTACTCGAACTGCGTTCGTTTGAAATGCCTCCCCACGAGCGCATGAATTTAGCGCAACAGTTACTAGTTCGTGGCCTGATCAGCATGTTGTGGAACACACCGTATCGCCCAAAACGCTTGATTCGCTGGGGAACTCAACTGCACGATCGTTTTCTATTGCCGGAATTTATTCAACAAGATCTCCAGGACGTGCTGGAAGACCTGCAGCGCGATGGCCAGGCATTTGATCCGGTATGGTTTCAGGCGCATTATGCATTTCGCTTCCCGTGGTATGGCAGCATTCAATACCGTGACATCACCCTCGATTTGCGCCAGGCCCTGGAACCGTGGCACGTTTTAGGCGAAGAAGGTGCAGCCGGTGGCACGGTGCGTTTCGTCGATTCGTCCGTAGAACGTCTGCAAGTAAAAGTGACGGGCTTCATTCCCGAACGATATGCCGTCGTGTGCAATGGCCGGCAACTGCCGCTGGTGTCGACCGGACGCGGAGGAGAATTCGTCTGTGCTGTGCGCTTTAGAGCATGGCAACCCACAGCCTGTCTGCACCCGACGGTCACAGTGGATGCCCCGCTGGTGTTTGATTTGATCGATCAGTGGTCCAACACCGTCGTAGCAGGTTGCACCTATCATGTCGGCCATCCAGGTGGTCGCAATTACGAACAGTTCCCGATCAACAGTTACGCAGCGGAAGGTCGGCGACTGGCTCGCTTCACACCGCTGGGGCACACCCCGGGACCCGCGGTGAAAGCCGTCAGGGTCGAACCATCCCTTGAATTCCCTTACACCTTGGATCTGAGACGATGATCACTGCATGCACTCGATGAGAGTTTATAAGAGGACACCACGGCAGGTAAAATCACGCTGGAATGTGTCTGAATTTTAGTGTAATAGGACCTAATGCACAGCTCACCATCGCGCCACGCACGGCTCAACCCGGTATCCAGCTATCGGCCCCCGGCTAATTACTATGACGAATTCCTGGACCCAGATTTACACCCACGCCCGCATTGGCAAGCCTTCACCGATATCATTCACAACTGGGAGGCTGCTGATTTCAATCGGCGCGAAAACCAGCTCGACCGCATCATTCGCGACAATGGCATCACCTACAATGTTTATTCTGAAAAACACGGTGAAAGCCGCCCCTGGACCATGGACATGCTGCCCCTTATTTACAGCAAAGACGATTGGGATAAACTGGGCGACGCGTTGGCCCAGCGGGCCGAGCTGTTGAACCTTATTTTCAAAGATGTTTACGGCTCGCAATCACTGCTGAAAAGCAATTTACTGCCCCCCTATCTCGTACTCAGTAATCCGCACTTCTGCCGTCCTTGTTACGGATTAACAAATTATAATAAATACCCATTACACATTTATGCTGCCGATCTTGCCCGCTCCCCCGATGGTAACTGGTGGGTGTTGAACGATCGTTTGGAAGCATCTTCGGGTTTAGGCTACGCGTTGGAAAACCGTTTCATTTCAGCACGTATTTTCCCAGGCGTGATGCGCCAGTTAGGCGTCAAGCGTTTAAACGAATTCATCGCGCAACTCTGCACATCCTATGAACGTCTGGCTCCCTTCAATAAAGACCACCCGCGCATTGTTTTGCTCACCCCCGGTCCTGCCAATGAAACGTACTTCGAGCAGTCGTACCTGGCACGCAATCTGGGCTTTACACTCGTCGAAGGTGCAGACCTGACGGTCAGGGAAAATCGTGTTTACCTTAAAACCATCAGTGGCGTGAAGGAAGTCGACGTCATTATCCGGCGCGTCGATTCAGCCTGGTGCGACCCACTGGAACTGCGCAATGATTCGATACTCGGCATCCCCGGGCTCGTCGATGTACTCCGCGAAGGACGGGTGGCCATTGCCAATGCACTCGGTGCCAGCTTACTCGAATCGGCGGCAATTCCAGCATTCCTGCCCAGCCTTTGCCAACAGCTACTCGGCGAGGACTTGAAAATACCCTCGGCTGCTACCTGGTGGTGTGGCCAAGCACGCGAAAAAACCTATGTGCTGGCAAACTTGAATCGCCTTGTGCTCAAACCCACTTTCCGTGACGGTCAGAGTCGAGCTGTGTTTGGACCGAACTTGTCCGCAAGTGAAATCGCCACCTGGCAAGCACGCATTGAGCGCAATCCGAAAGCCTTCAGTGCCCAGGAAATGGTCGCTCAGGCCACCACACCGGTTTATCAGGACGGCAGCTTTCACGCCCGTCACTTTCTCATGCGGGTCTATCTTGCACCCACCGACAGCGGCTGGAAAATCCTCCCCGGCGGCCTCGCGCGCATTGCTTCTGGACAAGACCCCATCAATGTCTCCATGCAACAGGGCGGCGAGAGCAAGGATGTCTGGGTGATTGACCACAGCAAGCAAGACGAGAACAGCGATTCATCACCTGCCCATGTTACCCTCACCGAGATACGCCGCGGCAGTTTTGATTTACCCAGTCGCGTCGCTGACAACTTCTTTTGGCTGGGCCGCTATGCCGAACGGACTGAAGGCCTCACCCGCGTGCTGCAATGTGTGCTGGAAAGCCTCATTGAACAAGGCAGTGATACCGATATGTCCATTGTACCTTTGTTCAATTACTTTTTAGACACCCGTCAATCCAAAACCCTGACCAAGGGCAACCCACCATCCCTCGACATGGAGAATGCGGAAAAAAAACTCTCACAGCAGATCGGTGACACGCGCAATCCCGAAAGCCTGGTGAGTAACCTTAGCTGCCTGACGACAGCAGCCACCAAGGTAAAAGAAAGATTTTCTACGCAAACCTGGCAGCAACTGTTGCATCTTAATGACCTGGCCAACACGACTTATCCGCAACGCTACGTCTTCGATGAGGAAACGACACACATGCTGACCAACACACTCGATTTACTCGCCGGCTTCAACGGCCTGATGATGGACAACATGACCCGTGGCCAAAATTGGCTGTTCCTGGAATTGGGCAAACGCGTAGAACGGATACTCGTCCTGTGTAACCTTTTGCATTCAACCTTAACCCGCAGGCACGAGCGGAACGAAGAGGTCTTGAGAAAATTGCTCAACTGCGCCGATAGCAGCATGACCTACCGTCGGCGCTACCTGACTCACTTGAACACCGAAGCTGTAGTCGACCTACTCGTGTTAGAAAAAGCCAATCCGCGCTCCCTGGCATTTCAAGCCGAACACATTCAACAATACATTAAATTACTGCCGCATAGTTTTCTCGAATCGGCGCCGAGCATGATTGATTTTAAGGGATTGAGTGCCTTCAGTCGCATTGGCCTCGCCAACCCGAAGTGGTTACTGGCGAGCGATAGAAACGGACGCCACAAAAACCTGATAAAATTCCTCAGTGATGTCGCCAAAGACATTATCGAACTGGCCGCCAGAATTGAGCAGCAGTATTTTGCCCATACCGCATCGGCCCTCCATCCAAGCAGAAAACGTCAGCCTTTATCCGATTAAGTCAGTATGCCACTGTATTCGATCCAACATATCACACGGTATCACTACTACTATCCGGTTTCAGTTTCGCATCACGCGGTCTATCTGGAACCGATGGATTTACCTTATCAAAAAAAGCAACGAAGTCGCCTCACGACAACCCCACTATTTCAGGATTATCGTCAACGCACAGACTTTTTCGGCAATACGTTAGGATTATTCTCCATTCAAGAGGAACATCAGTCACTGACCATCACCGCGGAAAGCGTGGTGGATGTGTTTCGCCACGTGCCGGATATCGATGCCCTGCCCATCACTTGTGGTGAAGCTGTCGATTACTTTCAGTCGAGCCGCTCAGCCCCCCTCGAAGCCATTCAATATCTCTTCGGTTCCTCGCGCATCCCCCAGGATCCCAACGATGCCTTGCGCAACTATGCCCGCGCGATCTTTGCGCCCGCCAAACCTTTACTGCAAGCGTGCCTGGATTTGATGCAGGATATCCAACACAATTTCGTCTTTGATGCCCAAGCGACCACCGTCGACACTGCAGTCGAAACTTTTTTTGAATTGCGCCGTGGGGTTTGCCAGGATTTTGCTCATTTTGTGATTACTGTGATGACGGCTATGGGCATTCCCGCCAAATACGTGAGTGGATATATACTGACAATGCCACCTCCAGGAAAACCAAGATTAGAAGGAGCCGATGCATCGCATGCGTGGGTATCCATTTATGTGCCGGAACACGGCTGGATCGACCTGGATCCCACCAATAACCTGTTTTGTGCAGACCAACACATCACCGTTGCCTGTGGACGCGACTTTGATGATGTCAGCCTGGTGCGCGGCGCCGTCACCGGCGGCGGGGCTCACGACCTTGCAGTAGCAGTGACCGTGAAACCAGTGGCAGACTCGGCAACCTCTCAACACGATAACCGTAGCAGCATAGATGATGGGCGCACGTTATGAATGATCGGTTCCGCAAGCCTCTCTTCAAGGAAAAAGCACAGACATGCCTCCATCCTCTGATAAATCTTCAAATAAAAAAAAGCTCAAACCCACACACCTATGATTGAAGCGTTAAAATCTGCCTTGCAGAGCAAAGCCACTGACCAGATTTCAGCAGCCCTTGAGGCCGTCGAGCCCGGTGAACTTGCCTACACGGTCTCACGTTTAAACGATGAAGAGCGGGCACTGCTGTTTCAGGTATTGCCACCTGAGAAAGCCGCCCAACTCATGGAGCACCTCAATGAAATCCAGACAGTCGCGATTGTCGAAGAAATGACGCCCGCTGCCGCTGCTGCGGTTGTGGAAGAGTTGCCGAGTGAAGAACGTGCCGACATTTTGAAAGAGCTGGATGTTCTAGATTGTGAGGCGATCCTGGCGGAAATGCAGCCGGAAGAAGCAGATGATGCACGCCTGCTCATGCAGTTTAATGAAGGGACAGCGGGGGCCGTTATGCATCGGGAGGTACTCTCCTTCGATCAAAATATTACAGCGCAACAAATCCTGTACGATCTCAGGAGTAATTATGAAAAATATTCAGACTTTGAAGTACAGTATGCGTATATCACTGGAACCAAACGCAAACTCATTGGCGTACTTCCCATTCGCAATTTGCTGTTTGCCCCCGATCATGTAACCGCCAGGGAAATGATGATCCCCGAACCAGTGACGGTCCTGGCCAACACGACACTCGATGAGTTAGTGGATATTTTTGACAAGTATAACTTTCTCGGTTTGCCCGTCGTCGACAGTCACGATCGATTGCTCGGCGTAACCGACAAGGCATCTGTATCTGAAGGCTTGGAGGAACAATCCGCTGAGGATCTGTTGAAAGTAACCGGCTTGATGGGTAAAGAAGAGATCCGGTCGATGCCCCTCTCCGAACGCTCGATGCGACGGCTTTCCTGGTTGAGCATCAACATCGTCCTCAATGTCATCTCGGCAAGTGTGATCGCTTTTCATGAAGAGACCCTTCAGGCAGTGATTGCACTCGCCGTATTCTTACCCATTATCTCTGACATGAGTGGCTGCTCCGGCAATCAGGCCGTCGGCGTAAGTTTGCGCGAGCTGTCACTGGGGTTGCTCAAACCAACTGAGTTTGTTCGCGTCTTTTTAAAGGAATCCAGCCTCGGGTTGATCAATGGGATTTGCCTGGGGTTGCTATTGGGAACATTAGCTGCGATCTGGAAAGGAAATCTCTATTTGGGATTGGTTGTCGGTGCGGCACTGATGCTCAACACCATCATCGCTGTCTGTGTCGGCGGCTTAGTGCCCTTGATTCTAAAATGGCGCAATCAGGATCCAGCGCTCGCATCTGGGCCCATTCTCACAACCATTACGGACATGTGTGGATTTCTGATTGTATTGAGCTTAGCTTCCTTGTTCATCAGCAAACTCGTATAGTTGCATAAGGATTAGCCCGGGATAAATAGCCAATTAATCGTGCAAGCCCTCGCCTGGATGCCGTATGGCAGGCGCGCTCGGAAACGACGGCCATGCGCAGTCAGCTGCCGATAACCGAGACCAAAGGGAGGCTGTTTTGAACAGAGATACCTGTCCCCCCTCCTGCTCGCTTCTTTTTAATTCGACCAGCAGCCGTCTATTCCCCACAATCAATTTCAAACTAGAACCGCGCGTCAGTAATGAAACCTGCTATCACTCAAGCATCCATGCATCAACTCAACAAGCTGCTCAGTAAAACGATCAGCTTACCCGGCCTGAGGAAGAAAGAAAAACGCGCTGGAACATCAACTTTGGGAGCAGCTCCGGGAATTGAATACATCGCCAACATTGAAGTCCCCCCTGCTGATGGTGAAGTGCAGATTCGCTGTATCGATTACTCTGAAGATCGACTTGAGGAGACACATTTCGAAAATATCGAAGCCTGCTTACAAACACCAAGACCGGACTGGGCCAGCCACCGGTGGCTCAATGTCGATGGGCTGCACCCGTATGTTGTCAATCAGCTCAAGCTCCACTTTAACATTCACACTTTAGCAGCAGAAGATGTCCTTAACGTACCGCAGAGACCCAAAGTCGAAGGCTACGAAAACACCTTGTTCATTGTCAGCCGCATGCTGATGATGCGGCACGAACGTTTGACCAATGAACAAGTCAGCATCTTTTGTTTCGACAACACTTTAATCACCATTCAGGAAACCCCGGGCGATGTATGGGATACCATCCGCACGCGACTGACCAAGAAAGGCAGTCGACTGCGCACCATGGGCAGCACCTATCTATTGTATGCTTTACTCGATGCCATCGTTGATCACACCTTTCCTCTGCTGGAAAAATATGGCGACATTCTGAGCGAAATGGAATCCCAAGTACTGGCTGATCCCTCCGACGAAATGCAACAGCGAATTCATGAAATAAAACGCGAACTGTCGCTTTTGCGTCGCGTTATGTGGCCGATGCGAGAAACGATCAACGTACTTTACCACGATGAAGACCACTCGTTATCCGATGCCGTCAAGCCCTTCTTCCGGGATGTATATGACCACATTATACAAGTCATTGACATTATTGAAACGTATCGTGAAGTGGCCAGCAGCTTGCACGATTTGTATATGTCGGCCGTATCCAACCGCATGAATGAAGTCATGAAGGTATTGACCATCATGGCCAGTTTATTTATTCCGATAACATTTCTGGCCGGGGTTTATGGTATGAATTTTGAACACATCCCAGAACTCAACTGGGCGTACGCCTACCCCGTATTCTGGTCGCTGTGTGGCATCATCACCAGCGGTTTGCTCATTTTTTTTCGCAAGCGCAAATGGATTTAAATACGACCTTTAATTTTCTCGAATCTTTGGGCAAGGGCACGTTGATTGCTTTGGCGATTGGAACGGCTGCGCTCATTGCCTACATCGTTGCAGCATCTAAAAAGGCCAAAGGCGATACCAACTCATCATCCGCTCCCAAGGAAGATCCCAAAGGTGACGCCGATGCAGAGGACACCACAAGCGACAACAGTGAAGGGGGAGAATAGTGAATGGAAGAACTCTCATCATTGACCAAAACATTTAACGAGCTTTGGCATCTGCAACTTTACAGCAGTGGCGGCCAGGTTGTCCATCTGAACCAACTGATCATTGCGCTCACCCTGATCATCATCGGCGGGGGCATCAGCAAACGCGCTTCGATATTGCTCGGCAGGCGTCTCCTCAACATCAATCGCTTAACGCGCAATACAGCGTACCTTATCCAGCGCATTTTATTTTATTTGCTGATCACGATCATCACTCTCATCGCATTGCCGATTGCCGGCATCCCTATCACCATATTTGCTGTCATGGGAGGTGCGATTGCGATTGGGGTCGGCTTTGGTGCACAAAACCTGTTTAACAATTTGATCTCCGGCCTCATCCTCATGCTGGAAAAACCCATCCGGATCGGCGATATTATCGACCTTGGAGGCCATGAGGGTAAAGTCGAAGATATCGGCAATCGCTGTGTGCGTGTGCGCCGCACCGATGGTATCGATCTCATCGTCCCCAACAGCAAGTTTCTCGAAGATATCGTCATCAACTGGACATTGTTCGACAACGATATCAGGGGCAAAGTCAGTGTGGGGGTCGCCTATGGCTCGCCAACGAATCCAGTCGAAAAACTTATGCTGCAAGCCGCAGCCGAACATCCCAAAGTTTTAAAGACACCCGAAGCCACGGTGCTCTTCCAGGAATTCGGAGATAATGCGCTCAATTTCGAGCTCTGGTTTTGGTCGAATGTCACTCGGCCGATGGACTTGCGCAAAGTAAAATCCGACCTGAGGTTCAGAATCGATGCCTTATTCCGGGAACATGATCTCATTATCGCTTTCCCACAACGCGACATTCACCTCGACACCAGTAAACCATTGGACATCCGCTTGCAGTCCGATAAAACTGCATAACACGATGCGATAATTTATCGATACATTTATAAACCTGAACATGCCAGACACACCTACAGCTGCCGCCGTGAACGCTATGTGGAATACATTTAGTTGCGATAACAACGTCCTCTACCAATGGCAAAATGGCCCCCTGAAAATTTGGCTCAAGCGCACCGCTAACGATTGGCTGCTTGCCAGTGACACATTTATCGAAGAAGATGCACAGACAGGTTGGTCACAACTGCTGGAAGAACCAGCAGGGTTAGAGTGGAAACGCTGGCCCTTTAACGATATGTTCGATCAGGTTGCCCTAATACCGGTTATGCCCGACAGGCCTCTCGTGGTTAAAACCCGGATCGAGTCGAACTTACCACCAGGTGTCAAGGCCATGTTCTATGTGCACATCTCTCTGCATGTAAAAGTCAGTGCTGTCCTCAAAAACAGAATGGTTGAAATGATCCGACTGCCCACAATCACCCTGTCCAACACCTGGTTTGGCGACAATTTTGGTGGGGAGCTGTGCTATGCACTGAAAACGCGCGCAGTTCGCGATCAGCGAGACGCCACTTTTGCACCCTACCGTGCCGTATGCCCCGTACTGATTCACAACGATTCCGATACAGCGCTGCCGATTCAAAAAATCTGCATCCGCGCAAAACACCTGAATATTTACCAAACACCTGAGCGCCTGTGGACCAATCAGGTAAACGTCACTTTTCGCGGCGAAGGCCTGACCAGCCGTGTCGACTACAAGACAACTTTACCGGTTGAAATACAAGACGCCCGCCTGCTGCAGGAAGCGGAAGAAAAACCGCAGAACAATATTATCAGCACACTGGGTCACGGATTTCTTAATATTTTTTAATTTACAGACATGCAATTGGATACCTTTCTAACCAAACAAATGTTGATCACCCTCTTGCGGGTCGGTGTATTACTCGGTATCGGTCTGCCTTTACTCTACATCGGTTCACGCGCAGTCGGACGCTATCTAAAAAAGCGGACGAACGAGCACCTGGGACTGATGGTGCAGAAATTCATGTTCCTTCTCGGACTCTTGATCCTGACAGTTACCGTACTCTACGAATTCGGGTTCAAACTGACCGCGCTGTTAGGAGCTGCAGGCATTGCGTCGGTTGCGATCGGCTTTGCGTCTCAAACCAGTTTATCCAACATCATCAGCGGATTGTTCCTGTATTGGGAAAACCCTTTCAAGGTCGGTGACCTCATCCGCGTGGGAGATACAACTGGCATCGTGTTATCCATCGACCTCATGTCCGTCAAACTGCGACAGCTCGATAATCTCTACGTACGCATTCCCAACGAGACCATGGTTAAAGCGCAAGTGACCAATATCACCAGGTTCCCGATACGCCGCATGGACATCAATGTGGGAGTGGCCTATAAAGAGAATGTGGAGGCCGTTATCGAAATCCTCAAAGATGTGGCCGACAAGAACCCCTACAGCTTGGATGAACCAGAACCCATCGTCGTGTTCAAAGATTATGGAGAGTCGTCCCTCAATTTTATGCTTGGCATTTGGTTTGAGAAAACTCAATTCCTCCTGCTAAAAAATAGCATCATGACGGATATCAAAAAACGCTTCGACGCCGAAGGTATTGAAATCCCCTTTCCCCACCGCACCCTTTACACCGGCGAAGTGAGTAAACCGTTTCCCGTGCAGATGGTTCCGCCGCAAGCTCAAACCACAGGTGCGCATGCTGCACCCACCGCAAAGGATCATTGATTCTGCAGAGAATTAGTGTGTAATTGCACTTTTTTTGGGCTGTTGCGAGCGATCCCCGAAGATCCATTTATACAGTACAATCCTGACTCCCCGCACATGAAACCAAATATCAATAAGACACATTAAACACTATTAATGAGTGACTTACAAGAAATAAATCAACAGATTTTGACCGGCAAATGACAAGTATTTGGCGATAACCTGGCTTGGCTGAAGGACAACAATTTTTCCAATTAACTAACTATTGCTCAATTGTTCACTGTAATTTTATTGAAAAGCAATTGAACTTTTATAGTTTATATGTGTTAACGTGTTAAAAAGGTTTTGTAATTATGCATGAGAACATTCCCTATAGCGCCTCGCAAATCGCAAATTTCTTTTTATTAAAGGCTAAAAATGACGAGCGTCCGATCACGATGCTCAAGCTGGTAAAGCTTTGCTACATTGCGCATGGTTGGTATTTAGCTGTACGCAACTGCGGCTTGATAGATGAAAACATTGAAGCCTGGCAATACGGTCCGGTCGTACCCTCCGTTTACCATGAATTCAAACATTTCGAACGCAATCCGATTGACTCCCTGGCCACCGAAGCGATCTTCGACGGGATGAACTTTCGCTTTGAAACGCCAGAGATTCCGAAACACGACAATGTTACCCGCAGCATTCTGGAAAAAGTCTGGGATGTGTATAAAAACATGCGTGCGGGTGCGTTCATCGACAAAACGCATTTGGAGAATACCCCGTGGAGCAAGCATTACGAAAAAGGCAATCCAAACAAAGCGATTCCCGATGCAGAGATCAAAGCGCATTATAAAGAGATACTCGAAAAAGCGGTCTCTTAAAAATTGAATGAATAAGGAAGCCTCTAAAAAGCAGGACCTGGCTGAGCGGCTGTCGGCAACGGATACCGATCACTTACGCCACAACGTCGAACGCGTAGAGCACCTTCTAACTGGAGAAGACGATCTCAAACGCAAAGACAGTATCGATAATTACGGACTCAAAAAAGAATTTAAAGATACCCTCAAAAAACTGATGCCCAGAATCGTCATCTGGGTGCTGGTGCTCCTGGCAGCATTCGGCGTTTTACTCATCTTACTTACCGGTAGATATTTCTACCTTATATGGCAGGATCCCACAAAGATTGAAACCCTCTTGTTAAGCGTGGCGACCCATATTGGCATCTTTTTCGCCGGCACCTTGATGCCCGCATTATTCGGAAAAAAATAGCGAGACCGTAATTGGCAAGGTTTTTTTCAGCCTGAAAGAGTTTAAGGAAAAACTCACTTTGTAAACCGCCATATATGAACCCCCCCTCATCCTGCCTTAAAGATTAGCGGCTTACCTAGTTGGTCGGGGCAGAGGGATTCGAACCCCCGACCCTCTGCTCCCAAAGCAGATGCGCTAGCCAGACTGCGCTATGCCCCGATTCCAAACAAATGTCCTGGATGGACAATTTTGAGATAATTGCCGTAGTTCATCCAATTATTTTCAGTTGTCAACGATTCTTTGTTGAAAACCAGCACTTGCCCTTTGCCAATCATCTACTAAAACCCATCTTTATGGAAAATGACCCGAATTTGTATGATGAGTCTTTTACTGGAGAACCCAATTCGGTTGCTTCAAGCGGAGGAAACACTTGGCTACCGATCGCTGTGGGCGTTGCAGGTATTTTCATCGGAGCCACAGCGCTGTATCTTAGCATCAATAGCTCCAGCCAAGCACAGTCGACCTTCCAGGACATCACCGCCAATCAACAAGCCATTGCATCGCTCAAAGAAGACATCAACAGCCTGCAGACCGCTCTACAATCAGTGGAGAAACAGAATCTTTCCCACGAAAAACAAATGCGCAGCCTGACCGATCAAGCTCAAACGGCCATCAACCAGCTGGGCAAGGAAGTCACTTCTACCCAACGCCAGGTATCTGCTAATTACGAAAACTTGGGTGAATTAGCTACAGCCTTGAAGCAGCTACAATTGCCGCCCGCCCAGCAAAAAACCGCAGCTGCGCTGCCAACCGCACAGAGTACCGCTGCTTCCAACCCTGAGCGATCGACCTCCGCTGCGGGAGTGCCCGCTGGCGAGGTAACCAAGCCTGCCACCCACACCATCCAGGCTGGCGATACTTTTGAAGCCCTTGCGCGGATGTATGGGGTCCCGCCGAATAAAATCATTGAAGCCAATCCGAACACAGACCCCAATCGTCTGCAAATCGGTCAAGTCGTCAACATCCCATAGCCCGGTATATGTCCAACTTGGTCACAAGAGTTTGATAACTGAGTGCGGGTAGGGGTTTGCTGCTGTGCACGTGTTTTTTGAAAAGCGGCGGCAGGAAGTCGCCTAACCCGGATTGCTCACCAGAATTGAAGTAGAATGGTTCATGTCTAGAAAATAGCAGTGCCCAACGCAGCAGTGCGGATGCAGTTGGGTAGACACCTTGCACATGCGCATGGCAAGTTGCGTGCTGCTATTGTCGGTCATGGACGATTATGCTCGATGAGGGGTGAGAGATTTGGACTAGCAGCCTGTCGGATTTGATTTTTGGGTCTCAAAACTGCTTGGACTAAAATTGAAACAGTCGGCTGATGTTGTTGCAGCAGCCGCTCCTTGAGAGGTATTTGGAGCTTTTTTAACTCCCAT